>WBZM01000342.1_pt1 | contig 68937 bp, 43 predicted proteins | sample 5204271 | NCBI WGS metagenome assembly WBZM01 (sample SAMN12344346, study PRJNA552823) | activated sludge metagenome | biome: Activated sludge suspended growth; feature: Nitrification reactor; material: Wastewater; isolation source: activated sludge from nitrification reactor of wastewater... | reverse complement strand
CCACAACAACGCCCGAAACTCGGATTTCGGGCAGGTTGAGCAGTTGTTCATATAGCTCGTGTTCTGTCATAGTTGCTTTTTACCACAAAAATTGTCAAAGAACGATTTGTGCTAAATGTCATTGTTTTGCACCCGCAAAAGAACAGCCTTTTCCATCCAAATATGACAAATTGACTGTTTTTTGCCGATGGCAAAAATATTGATAAAGTCGGGTGTTGAACTATGTTTAAAAAATTCAGAAAAATGACCAGCAAAGACAAGACTGCCGAACAGCAGCCAGATGAGGTATTGGAACAGACTGAGAATGGCAACGAAACCCCCGCCGAAGTTTCAGATAATCCAGAAGATTTTGGGCAAACAGCTGATAATCAATCAGATAGCTCAAGCCTCCAGCAACAGCTGGATGAAATGAAGGACAAGTACATGCGCATGTTCGCCGAGTTCGATAATTATAAAAAACGTTCGGTACGGGAAAAACTGGAATTCATGAAAACGGCTTCCCAAGACACTCTGTCAGCCCTTTTGCCTGTTTTGGACGATTTTGACAGGGCCAAAAAATTTGCCGAAGGCAAAGAAAATGGATGGGACACGGGGGTTGACCTCGTTTACCAAAAGCTATACACAGTGCTCCGCAACAAGGGGCTCGAAGCAATGGAGTCCACTGGTTCCAGTTTTGACCCAGAACTTCACGAAGCAATAACTGAAATACCAGCCCCAAATGACGACCTCAAGGGCAAAGTGGTGGACACCATCGAAAAAGGCTACCGACTCAACGATAAAATCATCCGCCACGCAAAGGTTGTGGTGGGCAAATAATGGCGTTTGTACAATTAGGAAGTGTTAAGGTGTTCATTAAACGTATTGATTAACAGGTACTTATGAAATGCGCTAATACTTCCCATACAAACACGACAAGTTGAAATGGCAAAAAGAGATTATTACGAAGTGCTCGGCGTTGCAAAAAACGCTGATGCTGATACCATAAAAAAAGCCTACCGGAAAAAGGCCCTTGAGTATCACCCCGATAGGAACCCCGGTGATAAAACTGCCGAAGAAAAGTTCAAGGAGGCCGCAGAGGCGTATGAAATTCTTAGCAATGCCGATAAAAAGGCACGCTATGACCGATACGGGCATGCAGGTGTTGACCCAAACATGGGCGGTGGCGGTTTCCGTGGCGGCCCTGGCGGCATGACGATGGAGGACATCTTCTCGCAGTTTGGCGACATCTTCGGTGGTGGAGGTGGTAGCCCCTTCGATGAGTTTTTCCGGGGGCAGCGAGGCGGTGGCGGCCGTCCGCAAGGCCAAAGAGGTAGCAACTTGCGCATCAAGGTCAAGTTGACCTTGGAGGAGATTGCATTGGGTGTGCATAAAAAAATCAAGGTCAACAAGCAGGTACACTGCGAAACCTGTGGTGGCTCCGGCGCAAAAGATAAAAGCTCAGTGCAGACTTGTGGTACCTGCCGTGGTTCGGGGTACGTCCGACAGGTCCGTAGCACCTTCCTCGGTCAGATGCAGACCACCACAACTTGCCCAACCTGCCAAGGTTCCGGCGAAACCATCACGGCCAATTGTGCCTCCTGCAAAGGGAGTGGCCTCGTTTATGGCGAGGAAACCATTGACATTGACATCCCGGCAGGTGTTGCCGAAGGAATGCAACTTTCGCTTGGCGGCAAGGGCAACGCTGGTGCAAAAGGCGGCCCAAATGGTGACCTCCTCATCAATGTGGAAGAAGTGCCGCATGAGCACCTTCAAAGGGATGGCCTCAACATCATCTACGACCTGCACATCAATTTTGCAGATGCTGCACTTGGCACTTCTGTTGAAGTTCCGACCATTGAAGGCCCTGTGAAAATTAAGGTGCCGAACGGTACGCAGGCAGGCAAGATTTTCCGACTCAAAGGCAAGGGGCTACCGTCCGTGCAGAGCTATGAAAAGGGCGACCAACTCATCCAAGTTAATGTATGGACGCCCAAAAAGCTAACCGATGATGAACGTAGGATGTTGGAAAAGATGCGGGACATGCCCAATTTCAACCCAGCACCAGAGAAGGGCGAACGGGGCTTTTTTGACAAAATGAAGGACTATTTTTCGTGATACTTGACCATGAAACCGCAAGAACGGGCTGTCAACGCAATGGTGACAGCCCGTTTTTTATTTCGGTTAAAACGATGAAATTACACGCCTACCCTCATTTCGTCGAAAAACTCACACCGTCAAGCTACCCACACCTATTTTTGATAAGAAATAAAATCATCACGACCATGTTTTCCAGCTTATATCCTTTTGCATTCATCCTTAGTCTTGCAACCCTCAGTGGTTGGTTCTTCTTCCGTGACGACGAACGCCGTAGCGACCTCTTTCGTAAGTTTTTTCTGCTCAGTTTGACTTCATTCGGGGTTTCTTGGGTCATGGCCGATGGCCAATGGGGCTACAAATTCCCAATATTGATGCGGGAAATGCTTGTGCTGGGGGCTGTTCCGGTTTTGCTAAGTGTTTTTAGAAAAAACAAGTGGGCGTATTTAGTGGCACTGCTGGGAGTGCTGACAGGGCTTCGGTTTCTGTATTTTGAAAAACTGAAGAGTACTTTTCCGCAGCAAATTGAAACGCCGAAAATCACTACGCAACCCACGTCATTTGGTCTGGATCCAAACGGCGAGTTGCTTATTGAAATCAAAGAAGGGGCGCAATTGGCTGATATTCAAGCTGTTTTGGATAAATTTAGCCTTGTCGCCCTTCCTGCCTTCAAGCCAAACGACGCAGCTGCCACCGATTTGGATGACTATTTCGTGGTGGACGTGCCGTCGGTGCAAGACCTTTCGAAGGTGAAAGAGGAACTCGCCAATCTCGCAGCCATCGAATGGCTTGAGGACAATGAACAGGTAAGCCTCTCCCCGATGGAAGTGGAACCCATGCGCCCAACCCCCGGCATCAACAAAAAATACGGCATCAACGACCCTGGCCTCCCCAATCTTTGGGGCTTCGAGGCAATGAAAGTAGATGAACTTTACACAGTATTAAAGGATAAAAAACCCAAGAAACGGGCGCTCATTGCCATCCTTGATACGGGCGTGGATGCCAACCACGAGGATTTGAAAGCCAATTTCACTTCTACGAAATCAACTTATGATACCGACCGGGCGGGGCATGGAACCCATTGCGCAGGCATTGCAGCAGCGGTGAGCAACAATGGGGTAGGGGTGGCCTCATTTTCACAAACCAATGATTTCGTTCAAGTTACGAGCGTGAAGGTACTCTCGGACGGCGGTAGCGGTACGCAGCAAAGCATCATCAAAGGGATGCTCGAAGCCGCCGATAAAGGGGCGGATGTGCTTTCCCTGTCACTTGGTGGCCTCAGTTCTGACAGTCGCCAACGCACCTATCAGAAGGCGTTGGACTATGCCAACAAAAAAGGTTGCATCGTCGTAGTTGCCGCAGGCAACAGCAATCGAAACGCCAAAGACTTTGTGCCGGCCAATGTGGATGGGGTCATCACCGTGAGTGCGGTGGATACGGTACTGGGCAGGGCCTCGTTTTCAAACTTGGTACAAGACCTGAAAATGGGCGTCGCCGCACCTGGAGTGAAGATTTACTCGACCATACCTGGCAGTGTTTATGCAACTTTCAATGGTACAAGCATGGCTACCCCATATGTTGCGGGGTTGGTGGGTTTAATGAAAAGCCTTAATCCAGACCTTACTACAAAGGAAGCTTATAAAATCCTGAACGATACCGGGGTTGAAACGAAAAATACAAAGGAGACGGGGAGGTTGATTCAGCCGAGTGCTGCGGTTGGGAAATTGGGAAATTGAAAAATTAGGAAATTGTAGGGCATGGAAGCCATGCCCTACAATTTCCTAATTTCCTAATTTTTCTATAATCTGCTCCGCCAACTCCATCCCAATTGCTGACTGCGCCTCTTGGGTGGAACCACCTACGTGTGGGGAAATTGCGATGCGTGGGTGAGTCAGCAGTTCCTGGCGTGGGGTTGGCTCGCCGATGAAAACGTCAAGGCCAGCGCCGCCGATTTTGCCAGCTGCAAGGCCCGCCAGCAGGGCGTCTTCATCAATAGTGCCGCCACGGGCCGTGTTGATGAGGATGATGCCATCCTTCATTTTTGCGATTTCATCAGATCCAATGATAGCCTGCTTTCCCCCCACATGAATCGTGATAAAGTCCGATTTGCGAAGCACTTCCTCCATTGGGCTTGTCTCAATATGAACATTCAAGCTCATTTCCGGGCTGTTGAACACCTTGATTTCGATGTTCGCTTCCGCAACAAACGGGTCGGTAGCCACCACGTTCATGCCGAGGCCGATGGCCATGCGGGCCACCTCCTGCCCAATGCGGCCAAAACCGATGATACCCATCGTGCGCCCCCTAAGCTGGATGCCTGCCGAGCAGGTCTTTTTCAGTTTTTCAAAATCGCCGGTAGCCATTTCACGGGTAGCCTGGTTGATGAGGCGGGCGAGGCTAAAAGCATGGGTGAACACCAATTCTGCTACCGCCCGGCTGCTGGCCTTGGGGGTATTGCATACATGGATGCCTTTGCTTCGGGCGTATTCGTGGTCAACGTTGTCAAGCCCGACGCCACCACGGGCGATGATTTTCAGGTTAGGGCAGGCGTCAATTAGGTCTTTGCGCACCTTGGTGGCGCTCCTAACGATGATGACATCGTAGCTTGGCAGCACTTCGGCCAATTTTTCTTGGGGTACTTTGTTGGTGTCAACCTCGAAACCTGCTTCTTCGAGCAGTAGTTTGCCATCAGGGTGGATACCGTCGTTGGCGAGAATCTTAATCATGTGGAAATTGTTTAAGCGGTGTCTTTGGTTATTCGGTAGGTAAAAAGCGGTGCAAAATAAAGGTTTTTATATGAACTCGACTTGCATAATATCATTGATTAATGTTTAAGGCAATTGCTTTGGTGACATACTCGAAACGATTGAAAGTACTGTTGTGCCAACAAAGTTTATAATTTTGAGGCGGGCGGTGGTTGCCGTTTTTTATGAAAAATGAAATGATGAAAAAAAGTAGAACGATAGCTTGGATTGCATTTGTGGCTTGCTTGTTTTTAGTGGGGGATGTTGGGGCGCAGACGAGAAGGGTGGTATTGAAAGCAACGAATAAGGATGTCCGTACTGCTTCAATTTGCGAAACCACCAAAGAATATAGTGAGTATGTTGAGAAAACAAATCTCAGGTACCTTTCAGGTCGCTTGATGACTCCTTTTCAAGAAAGGGACACTATGGTCTTGGCTGTTTCAATAGTTTGGTACTCACAAAATTGGAATCCTACTACGGATACAATCAAACTTAATTTCTATTGGGCGGATTTGGTTTCATCTTTTGTGATAAGCCCAGATGGACATGCCCTGCAAAAAGTTGATAGGCACATTAGCGAGCTGATGTTTATGGAAAAGAATTCACTTTTCTATGGAGTAGATTTTATTGGCCCCGCCGAAATTGACTCCCTCGAAATCCACTTCTTCGACCCTGGGCCCACCTTGAAACCTGAAACTCCGAACCTGATACCCACCGCCCCTAATCCGCAATCCGCAATCCAAAATCCGCAATCGTCATGCACCTGCCCCCAGCCCCCCTTCCAAGGCCGCCTCGGCTGGTGCCCCGATGGCTCATGCCCTACCGATCCCACGCCGGAGTTTGTGCCAGACCCCACCCATATCATCATTCACCATACGGCTGGTACTAACGTGGCCAGTGACTGGGCTGCGGTTGTCCGCTCCATTTGGGATTTCCATGTGAATACCAACGGCTGGGACGACATCGGGTATAATTGGCTCGTTGACCCGAACGGCGTACTGTACGAGGGTAGGGGAGACGGCAGGCTTGGTGCGCATTTTTGCGGTCAAAACGGCAAGACCACGGGTATCTGTGTGATGGGCGATTTTACCACAATCGAACCGACTTCCGCTGCATTGGAAACCTTGACCGACTTCCTCGCTTGGGAGAGCTGCGATGAAAACATTGACCCGCTCGGCACTTCGTTGCACAGTGGGTCTGGACTGACCTTGGCCAATATTTCCGGGCATCGGGATGGTTGTACCACCTCTTGCCCTGGCGACATGTTTTACCCGCTGCTTTCTGGTGTTCGTCAGTCAACGCAAGATAATATTGATACGGGCTGTGATGTAGATGTTTTGGCGGCCCCAACAGTTCTGGCGATCACTTTCGTAGGGCACGACAAAATCGGGTTGAACTGGCTGGACAACTCCGCCGCAGAATCGGGCTTTGAACTGGAACGCTCGGACAATGTGGACAACAATTTCAACCCAATCGTCCAATTGCCTGCCAACACAACAACTTTCAGCGACAATGGCGTTTCGCCGGACAATACCTATTTCTACCGGGTTCGGGCGAAACAGGGGAATACGTTTTCGGATTACAGCAATGTGGCTGCGGTTATTACGGCCGTTTCTTCGACAGCTTCGCAACTGCATGGTGGCTCGTTGGTCATTTCGCCGAATCCTACAAACGGCCAAGTGCTATTAAGCCTTGAAAATCAATGGATTGGAAAGACGGAAGTGTCAATTTTTGATGGACTTGGCAGTATGGCAGTCCCCGTTTTTTACGAAGTGAAGCAAAATGAAAAACAGGTGATGCCGCTTGATTTGGGGCTTATGCCAGTAGGGCTGTATTGGGTGAAGGTGGCGCAGGGAGGAGAAGCGAAATGGGCGAAGGTTGTAAGGAATTAGGCTTTTTGTCCAACAAAGTTTATTTTTGAAAAAAATTAGAGCATGAACGACAATCTGATAATTATGGGAATAAACGCCCCAAGGCTCCATCAGAAAATAATTACTCACCTTATTTATGGGTTAACTCAGCTTTTCAAAACTGGCCAGTCAAAATATTTTGCCTATCCTGAAACGATGATTGACGAAGGGCAGACTAGCCCTGTGCCCGACATCATGCTCGTTGACCCAACGTCAGATTTGACCCAAGTTATCATTGAAATCACCCACACCCAAGGTGTCAAAAAAGATATTGAAAAGCTGAAAAACTTAATGAAGGACTACGGTGTCCCCGAAGGTTTCGTCTTTGATTATAAGCGTTCGGAATGGCATCACTTCCGCTTATTGGATGGCAGTTTTTTGGAAGACAATAGCTCGCTTTGCCATTCAATTGGAGCTGATTTGGACAATCTTCTCTCCTGAAAAATTGGCGGGCGGTGGTTTGCCGCTCGCCAATTTTCAATCCTTCATTTTCAATTACTCAATCTCCATCCCCAACCACACCTCCAGCGTCGTCACCAATTTTTCCCTTTCAGCCTTGGTCATGTTCTTAATCCTCGCCCCGCCATGGCTGGCCTTGGGCATGAAGAAGAACACAGCGTTCGTCTTGCCGGAAGGACGCACGGCAGTGGCTGACCAAGTATCGGAGTTGCCATTGATGTAGATGAAATTGTTGCCGTAGTCGTCAATCCATTTGGCTGTTTTCTTGGGCAGGTCGCCATCGAAACTGGTGGGCACCTTGCCCGGCATGAACACGGCGCTGGGGTGCGGCGACATCGGCAATGCCTTCAACAGCCCCTTGAAATCCTCGGTGCGGTAGCCATAATAGCCCATCTCGTCGCCCGCTTGGTAGTAGTGCGAGGAGTAGCTGTTGATGGTTTCATCGGAGAAAAAACCGAGGTCGGATACCTGCAGGAAGTGCGAAATCGTGCTGTCGAGCGGCATTTTGTCGTCAGGGATTTTTGCGCAATCGTTGCCCATTTGCCAAAAAGAAAACTGGTACTCCAGCACCGCATACTCGAATGCCTGCTCGAAGCTCAGGTACGTGAACTTTTGCCCGGCACCCTTTGCGAACCACGACAACTTGTTCAGCACCTCCGCCCGGTTTTTCAAGAGGCGCAATTGCACGGCCTTGATTTTCGCACGGCACTCGGCGCTGCCCACCGTGTCGAGGAAAGTGTAGATGCGCTGCTCCTCCAAATCTTGGTTGAGGGGAGCGACATACGGCACGCTCACGTCAACGTCGGCGGGGTGGAAATAGCGGTAGTAAATCGTCGTCTGCCCCCCCTTGCTGATGCCCGTGCTAACCCATTTGCTCTTGTAGATTTCCCTGAAAACCTGGTTGATATGGTGCAAGTCTGCGGTAACCTGTTCCAGGTTAAGGTATTGATAATCAGGCTTTTCGGGCTTGCTGGTGCCAAAATAGCGGTGCTCCACGTCCAATTGATTTCCATTGAGCAGGCGGGTAAGTTCATACACCCGGTTGGTGGGTCGGTCGTAGCCTTCTGTGCACATGACCGTCGGGCGGTCGAAGCCCTTGTGCGTCAGGAACACCCGCTGGTAGAAGTAGCCCTTTTCGGGGTGCTTATGGTCAATAGGCTGCCTGACCTTCAGTTCATAAGCTGCCTCGAAGCCATCCGGGGTGTCTATTTTTTTGAAAATGACATCGGGTAAGCTGAACAGGGCAGTCTCGAGATTTGCGCCAGCGGCAGGTTGCGCCACAAGCATTTTTGCGAAGCAAAAAAAGGTGAAAGTGAAGAGTAAATGTTTCATATTTTGATGATTGAGTCAATAGAAATTGGGTATTGGGTATAGGGCATGGCAATAATGACCAATGACCAATTCAATGACTTCTTTTGGCAATGTTTTCTACTTCTCTCCAGACTCGGAAGCTATTTTTATAACAAATCTTCGCAATGTCCTCCTCCGTGTAGCCCCGTTTCAACAGCACATAAATCAGGTTCGGAAACCCAGACACGTCCTTCAGACCCATAGGCAGCGAGTCGCCAACGCCGTCATAGTCGGAACCGAGGCCTACATGGTCAATCCCGGCGAGCTTCACGGCATGGTCAATATGGTTCGCCACCATTTCCACGTCCGAGTAGAGCGAGTCCCGGTTTTCTTCCGAAAACTGTTTGATGAGCGGCTTGGCGGCCTCGTCCTCCTCTTTTAGCCCCTTGGCTTCCAACATGGCCAGCATCTTCGTGCGCATGGCCTCCCGGCTCTTCACGATTCGGTGGTCAAGGAAGGTAGAGCCGAAGTTTATCATAATGACACCGCCGTTTTTCCCAAGAGCCTTTATCATGTCGTCACTCATATTTCGTTGAAAATCAGGCGTATAGCTTCGGCAGGACGAGTGTGAGGCAATGACCGGGGCCTTCGTGGTGCCAATGGCTTGATAAAAAGCAGCATCGCTTACGTGCGAGATGTCCACCATGATGCCGAGGCGGTTCATCTCAAGCACCACTTCCCGGCCAAAGGCGCTGAGGCCGTTGTGGGTGCGGGTGGTGTCGTAGCTGGAGTCGCAAATGAGGTTGTCGGTGGCGTGGGTGAGCGTGATGTAGCGGATACCTTTTTTGTGAAAATATTTGAGGTCGGACAGTTTGGTAATGGGCGCCCCATTTTCCATGCCCAATGGCAGGCTGATTTTGCCTTCGGCAAAATTGCGCTCGATGTCGGCGGGCGAGTTGGCTGGCGCAAACTTGTCGGGGTGCATCTTCGAAATATCACCCACCATGTTGATGAGCGAATCGGCGAAGGTCTTGCCACCATCAGCCCGCTTTTGGTGGCCGGATGGTATGTAGATGGACATGAAAGGGGCGCTCAGGCCGCCTTTTTTCGCCCGCACATAATCGAAGTCGCCCTCGTCCGTTTCGATGGGCATGGCAATGAACTCTTTGGTAAGCCGGAAGTTCTTTACGGATAAACGTGAAGGCAAATCTACGTGCCCATCCACGATGATAAAACGGTGGGCGAGTTCATCTGCCTGTTTGCGGAGCGTCTCATCGGATGCGGTTGTGCTTTGCGCAAAAGCGAACATTGCGAAGCAACAAAACAAAAGGGAAATTGTAATTCTCATGGAAAGGTGAGTTAAAGGGCGGGAAGTTAGGCAGATTGGTCGAAAAGCGAGGCTTAACCTATTGGGGCTTTGAAATTTGACTTCGCAATTCATTGTATTTTTGCCAAACGCTCATGCCATTTCACAATTTGATTTTTCCTTTGGAAACATGAACTTCAAACTGCCCATATTCTTTTTCCTGTTTTTTGCCTATTCGGCAATGGGTGCCAGTGTTTTGGCACCAGCCAACGACAATTGCACCAAAGCGATGCTGTTAAAGAACGTGGAGAATTTTTGCAGCACTCCCCGCCAGTTCACCAATCACGAAGCCACGCCTGGTGGCCCTGACCCCGCAGCATGCTTTCCGCCCTACCTCCTGGGCGATTCGGACAGCGATGTTTGGTTCAAGTTCACGGCCATCGCCTCCGTAGTGAACATCAGGGTCATCGGTGCCATCAAGAACAATCCGGGCGGTACACTGCAATTCCCGCAGTTGGCTTTGTACCGGGGCGAGTGCAAGGCGCTTTACGAAGTGGGCTGCATTTCGGATGGGCAGGGCTATAATATCGTGGAGACCTTCATCAGCAACCTCATTGCGGGGCAAACCTATTTCATCAGGGTGGATGGTCGAAACAACCGGACGGGGAGTTTCCAGCTTTGTGTGAACAATTTCAACCCTGTGCCCTCACCTTCCTCCGACTGCTCCACCGCAGTGGTGCTTTGCGACAAGTCGGGGTTTGCAGTGCCAAGCATGAGCACGGCTGGCAAGAACGAGGGCGAACTGCCCAAGGGCGCCTGCGTCCCGGAGGAGACCCAGTCGGCTTGGTATAAATGGGCTTGTGAAAAATCGGGTACACTCACCTTTACCCTCACCCCCAACAAGCCCAGCGATGACCTCGATTTTATGTTGTTCATCCTCCCAAACGGCGTGGGCGATTGTTCCATGAAAATCCCTGTCCGTTGCATGGCCGCTGGGGAGAACCTCGGCATGCCCTATTCCAATTGGAAGCGTTGCTCAGGCCCCACTGGCCTCGAAGATGGCTCCTCCGACATCGTGGAAGACCAAGGTTGCGACGAAAACAATGATAGCTATCTGGCACCCTTGCGCATGGAGGCTGGAAAGAGCTATGCGCTCATGGTGAACAATTACCAGAACACAGGCAATGGTTTTTCGGTGGAATTTGGAGGTTCGGGCACACTTGTTGGGCCAGAAGCGCATTTCACCATGAGCAAACTGGCCATTGAAACTGGGGAAAAACTGACCATTAAGGACGCCAGCAGCTTTGGTGGCAGCATCATAAAATGGGAATGGAATTTTGGCGTGGACGCCAAGCCGCAGAAGGCGACGGGGGCTGGGCCGCATACGGTCAGCTATTCTTCCAAAGGGAAAAAGTCCATCACCTTGAGCATCCAAACCGACAACGGCTGCAAGGTGACGAAGGTGCGCACGGTGGATGTGTCCGCTGTGCCGCTACCTAAGCCAAAGCCAAAACCGCCCAAACTGGAAAAGCCCAAGGCCGAGCCAGTCCTTACACCTCCGCCCGCACTGCCAGCCATTGAAGAAACAGATACGACAGCCGTCGAGCCAGCACCGGTCAGCACCGAAAGCACGGCACAATTGGGCGGGCCTGCCATAGAGGAACTCTTGCCACCTTCCTCCATCGAGCCTGCCTTGGAACCAGCGCCCATTGACACCCTCCGACCTGAACCTGTGGCTACTTGGGAGGACACCACTTGGACACAGGTGACCTACCTCGTCAACTACGTGGCTACCATCTATTTCAAGGCAGATTCTTCTTCCCTTCAGGAAAAAGATTTCGAGGTATTGGACAAGATTGTGTCCATGATGAACGAAAACCCCAAATATCTTGCTCACGTAGAAGGCCATACCAACAACCTGCCCAGCGACGATTACGCCGAGCGGCTCAGTATGGCCCGTGCAGATGCCGTCATCTTCAAATTGGTGGACAAAGGCATTGACCCTCAACGACTTACACGAAAGGCCCTCGGCAAGAAACAGGTCATCAGCAAGGAAAAAGACCACTCTCACCGCAAGCTGAACCAACGGGTAGAGGTGAAGTTGATGGTAAGGCAGTAGGATTGCGGATTAGGTTCCCTTCGGGAATGACAACTATAGATTGGGCCTGGTGCTTTCCTTCAAGATTTTACCTTTGCCAGCTAAACAATGGAATGTTGGGCTGGCCCGGCCAATCCGCAATCCAAAATCCAAAATCCGCAATCCAAAATGTCATCTGCTGGCCTGTCCATCCTCACCGTTACCCTTGCCTATTGCATCTATTATTTTGCTTGGAATTCAGTTTCGCTCCGCAAATGGTTTGACCGGAAATTTGGCGAGGAAGCCGCCAAAATCAAGTGGATTTATTTCATCCGTTGGCTGGGTGTTTTCTTCTTCGGCGTCGTTTCCCTGTTGATTTGTCTTGTGCAAGGCATTGATTTACAGTCGGTTGGCCTTGAATTTAAAAACTGGCAACCCACCCTGCTTTGGACTTTAGGCCTTAGTGCCGTCGTCACGGTGATGAACTATTTCGCCGCTCGCTCCCCCGACAACCTCGCCATGTACCCCATGATACGCACCAGCCCGCCTTGGCCGAATGGCCTCCTCATGGGCAGTGCCTTCACTTGGGCCATGTACCTGTTGGCCTACGAATTCGCCTTCAGGGGCTTTCTCTTCTTTACCTGCCGGGAAGTAATGGATTTGCCGCTGGCCATTGCCGTCAATATAGCCCTCTACGTCCTCGTCCACATCGCCAAAGGCTGGAAGGAAGCCGTTGGTGCTGTGCCGCTCGGCATCGTGCTTTGCCTGCTAACCGAACAAACAGGCACGATTTGGATTGCCTTCCTCGTCCATGTGGCCATGGCCTGGGGGAATGAATGGTGGTCGTATTATTGGACAAGAAGGCTTAGATAAAGCCATTTTTTTCACGGCGCACGTTCCTTTCTCAAAGGGATAGTTTGTCATGGGCGCAGACCTTCTCTGCGTCACGTTTTGGAACATACGTGTGTGGTGCGCCATAAAGATTTGGCCAATCCATGTGACAAAAAGATTTAGCCACTTTGCTTGCAAGATGAACGAATTCAAGCCTGAAAGGCTTAAATGTGAATAGCCCCGGATGAAATCCAGGGAGAGTAGCGTTGCATGGTAAAGACCCCAACGGGGTCAAATGTCTGATATTCGACCCCGCTGGGGTCTTTCCCGCATCTCTTTTCACCCCGGATTTCATTCGGGGCTATTCACATTCAATCCCTTCGGGATTTTTACTGAAGAACGGCAGGCCTAATCTTTTTGTCGCATCAGAGGCCAAATCTTTATGACGCACCACAACGTGGCGTTCCCTCCTGACTCAGAGTTTGCCTTCGGCAATGACATTAGAGAGAGGCTGATGACTGCGCTTGCAGCCAACCTACCAATGTCCACAAGACATTCAGCAGTGGTGGCTCGGCTACCTATGCTTGGGATGCCGTGAGCGGGGCCACCAACTACACGGTGAAGTACGTGCGCCAGAGCGACGGCTACACCAGCCAGGAGTGGAGCACTTCCTCCACCTCCCACACCTTCACGGGACTGGCCCCCGGTGCCTACAAGTTCTTCTTCGCCGCCAACTGCGGGGGAGAGGTTTCGGGGTTTATCGTAATTGATGACCTTGCTGGTGTTTGAAAAGCTGCCAGCGGCAACGCACGCGCAGCCTCGGGTACGGGGCTGCGCTTTTTTATTCGAGTTCGGCGATTTTTTCTTTGAGCCAGGTGATGGAGGCGATGCCTTTTGGCTCGGCTTCTTCTACTTCTTTTTTTAGCTTTTCCAAGGCTTTCTTGTCACCGGGGATGATTTTAGTGAGTTGTTTGGTGAATTTGATGAGGTTGGTGTAGAGGACTCGACGAGAGGTTGAGAAGTCTTTATGGCGATTGAGGTAAGTGCGAAAGGAATCCATTAAAGAATAGAGCGGTTCGATTTCGTCCATTTCATAGTACGAAGAAAGCAGCATAGCTTTAGAATTTAGATTGTAACTAAAGTCTTCATATTCAACAGTTTGAAGGAGTTCTTTCACTTTATTATGTCTTTTTTGATAAAAATAAAGCATGGCTAGATTAAAAGAAACTGCATTTTCACGCATATTAAAGGGGAGAAATTTCTGATATGAGTTAATGAAAGATTCAGTCCAATCAAATTTTCCTAACCTTAATGATACGCCCACGATATTTCTAAAATGCCAGGGTGAAAGTTCATTGTTTATCAATAAATACCCTTTTTGAAGTAACACTTCTGTAATATTAAGATACTCCTCCATAAAGATTTGTAAACCTCGGTTAATTTTTTTCATGCAATAATTTAAAGCCGCCTCATAGATGAACTCTGCTTCATTTCTTGGAAAGACATCACCATATTTATCCATTAATTCCCTTAGTTTGAAATAGTGGTCTGTTTCTTCAGAATCAATATAGGTTAAGTAGATTTGATAATATACCGAAATTGGAGGTGTGTCTTCAAACCCAGTCTTCTTTACAATTTCGACAATTTCATCTACAAACAAGAGATTATATTCATGTGATACCAAGTTTTTTTGACTTAAAGTATAGCAAGCGAATCGTAATTTCTCTGCCATAAAGAACTTATCTAAGTTACTTAGCATTTCTTCTTCATTTTTCTTGTTGGTGCGGTCGTGTTCTTTATCAAGCAGAAAAAAGTAATTCCTTTCTACCATATATTGCGAATGATAATAACTTACTGATTTAAATGATTGTTGTTCAGCGAGTCTACGAGCTGATTTTATTGTTGTATTGTATAGTTTTTCTAATTTTTTATTAGACACCGCCTCGATTAAGAATGTAGCTTGGTTAACTGAATTCTCTTCATAAACCTGTTGCGCAAGATAGTCCTCAATCAACTTCAACAAATCAGAGCAGTTTTTTCGGAACAGCACATCGTCGTAGGATTCGCCGGGGTAGATTTTTCCCCAAAGCGCAGTTTTGTCCAAATCGGCATCCGAAGCATTATTTTGGGGCTTGTCTTTTTGGGACTTATCCCCTTGAACCTTGCTTCCTTGGGGCTTGCTGTTGATATGCCCCACCAGCAATTCAAAGAGCAGGACGAGCGCCTCATTTCGGTTGAAATACGGGGAGGTCAAAAATTTTTTGAGCCTATTTTGCTCATATTTGTCAAATCTTTCAAGTATGGAATAGAGTTTGCTATTTTGCATTTTCAGGAAATGTTTCTATCTTCGCACTACCCCTGACCCCTAAAGGGGAACCTAAATCCAAAAATGAATAGGTTCGCTTCCTGAAGAGGTTGGATGGGAATTCAAAAAGTAAAAATAGTAGGAAAATTTAATTTTCACAAAGCTGGTTTTTTGATTTTCTACTTTACGGTCTTAACTTTTTGAAAATCAGAGTTTTGTAGGTTAGAGATTTTTTCACGAATATTGATTTTATTGTTCACAGCCGGGAGATTTTGTATTTGAAGGTTTTTGTTATCCGGCACAGATTTGTACCACGAATTAGAACAGCAACTTCTGGGGGCAAAAGGCCCGACACTTACTTGAAACACTTATTATTAGCAATGAAAATCCACGAATCCATGAACTTTTCGTTCTACACAAAAAAAATTTTTCCTTTCCTGCTGGCCATTTTTGGCTTCGGCTTGGTGGCTTTTGGGCAGGGGACTCCTACCTTGGAGGTGAACAGGGTGACTGTCTTGAAGGACGGTTCCTATAGCCACGCCTTCATACAGAACAACAATACGGCTGCCCCGCAAATCCTGCAAGATGCCGCCGATGGCGACGGCTATTTTAATCCCTCTTGGTGCTGCAACGGCAATCAAGGGGTAAAGGGGTTCAACAAACCCAATAATTTCTACTACGAACCAGACCCGAATTTCACAGGCCGTGATACCGTCATCTTTCTTTATCATATTCTCGGCCCCGCTGGCACTCCCCGAGCCGCTTACAAGATTTTCTACTTCAAAGTTGTGCCTTCTTTCTTAAAAGCGAATGATGATTTCGTTGCTACCACACAAGGGCAACAAAACTTTCAGATTACGGTGTTGGCTAACGATGAAGGCAATGGTACTGGGCAAAAGATTTCGGAAGTCACCAATATCAACAACGGTACAGCTACATTGAATGCCGATAGCACCAAGGTGGTTTTTACGCCTACCACAGGCTTTACGGGCATTGCGAACCTCAACTACTCCATTTGTGACGACCAGGGTTCCTGTTCTTTTGCTGTCGTGAACATCTGTGTGAACCCAACTACGCCGGTAGCACATGAGGTGTTGCAATTGACGACGAATAAGAACAAGCCCGTGCTGTCCATGCTTGATATCAACAGCAGCTATAGCCTTACGACTCCACCTGCCCACGGCAGTTTGAGCGGAACCTTCCCGCTCACCTACACGCCCAACCAGAATTATGTGGGCAATGACACCTATGTCTATACCAGTACCAATGGCAATACACGGACGGTCAATATCAAAGTGGTCAATGTTCCAGTGCCAAGCGAGATATTGAACAACGATATCGTTTACACGCCAAAAGGGGTAACAATAGACGAGATACACCTATTGGACAATGATAATGGTGGCCAGTATTATGGTGTGGTCAATGCGGTCAATACGGTGACACAAGAGGGGGGGGTACTTACCCATCTGCCGAGCGTTGGCAAAGGGGTTTACAGGTATGTGCCACCTGTCAACTTTGTTGGAATAGACAGATTTGAATACAAGGCCCAGCCGCCCAATTCCAACAATTATGAATTTGCCACCTGCTATATCGTGGTCAGTGACCATGACCCCGTATTGTCGGTCTATCAGATAACCTCGCCGAAGAACACGCCATTGGTCTTGGGCGACCATTTGCCATTCGATGGCTATTCTTATGAGGCCATTAGTACGCCCGACAAAGGTGAAATTGATTTTTTCCCCGGTCAACAGACCTATACCAGCCAGCATGGGCAGAGTTTTTCTGGCAAGAACATGCTGGTGTACGACCCAGACCCAAATGCGCTGGGTTATGACGAATTCGAGTTCGAGTACTGCGCCGATGGCATCCCCGGTGGCTGCAAATTGGTGAAGGTAGAATTGACCTTGGTGGACGTTGCCAACCCGCAATCCCCGGTACTGTGTGCAGGCCGTGAATGCGTTTGGGCCGGTGACACCAACCGTGATGGGGCCGTGAACGTGGTGGACGTGCTGCCCATCGGCCTCTGCATGGGCGATGTTGGCCTGACTCGTGCGAACGGTTCCAATGCCTGGTATGGCCAGACTGCTGATGACTGGAACAGCTTCATGGCCGATGGATTGGGCTATGATGTGAAATACTTGGATTCCGACGGTAATGGCATTGTCAGTGCCGATGACACGACTGCCATCCGGATGAACTATGGGTACTACCATAACCTTACCCCTGGCCCCATCGCCGAGTTCGAGCCACTTCCATTCTATATCCAGGAGCCTAATTTCCCGCAGAACCTTGAAATAGGAGATGTGTTCTATGCAACTATCGGCTTGGGCACACAGAGCGTGCCTGCCGTGAATGCTTATGGCCTTGCCTTTGAACTGCTTTATGACCCTGCCATCTTCGAGGTGAACATCCTGTTCCAGGACAATTCCTGGATGGACTACAATTCGCCGACCTTGAGCATGTCTCACAAGCCTGTACTTGGCAAGATTGATGCTGCTTTTACCCGTACCAGTGGACTGGCGGCCAGCGGTTTTGGGAATATTGGGGTGGCAGAATTTATTGTGATTGATGATTTAGCTGGGGTCAGACTTAAGGAGGCTGATAAAACTTTGATTTCCTTGAACGGCCTCGGCTATATGAGCGGTACAGGCCAGGTGGCTGGTCTCAAGGGCACTGGCTTCGAGGTGAGGTTGGGCGGCGGCAGTGAGGAGGGTATAGCTACGGAAGAGCAGCTTATCGTCTTCCCTAATCCTGCCAGCGAGGCCGTCACGCTGCACCTAAATGGTAGCGAGAACCAGATGGAGCGGGTGATGGTTTATAGCATGACAGGTAGCTTGGTCTATGACTCCGGCAAGATGACCTCCAAGCGCATGATGGTAGATGTGTCGGGCTTTGTGCCAGGCGTTTACACCGTAAGGGTGCTGGCGAATGGGGCCATGCTGAACAAGAAAATTGAAGTGATACGATAATTTTGTCATGGCCGAAGGCCACCTCTGTATTACTTAGGAAATCAATCATGACGCAGAGATGGTCTTCGACCATGACAATTCATCCCTCTTGGGAAAAGTACAAACCCCATCACAAAAGAGTATTCATATTCGTGGAATTTTATCATTGCTAGTGAGTCGCACCATTTGAGTGCGACTTTTTTTTTGCCCACCCACCACCCCTGACCCCTAAAGGGGAACCCACGGAAGCACAGTCGTCGGAACTTTCACAAGAATGAATGCGGGTGCTCCGCTTTTGTCATTGCCGCAGGCAATCTCTGCGTCACGCACGGCTTCCCTTCGTAATGCAGAGTTGGTCTTCGACCATGACAAAGGCACGTGCACCGTTGCGTACACCGTGACGCAGTTTTTTGTCATTGCCGAAGGCAATCCCTGAATCCCGCACGGCATCCCTTCGTGACGCAGGGTTGGTCTTTGACCATGAGAAAGGCACGTACACCTTTACGCACACCGTGGCGGAGGGCTGGAGTACCCCTTTCAGAAAAGGGATAAATTGTCATTGCCGCAAGCAAAGCCTGCATCCCACACGGCCTTCTTTGTGACACCACTGGTTAGGACAAGAAAAGGTGTCACAATCGTGACAAAAGAAAGCAGCATGAACAAAACAACGGGCTATTGGGTGGCGTTAGTTTGAAGAGGATGAAAAGAGGGCTTCCAATGCGGAAAAGGGAAACCATCGGTAGTTCGCAATGGTTTTTGGGGGAAAAGGAGGGGTGAGGCGAAAGTTTTTTTCCAGATTTTTTGAAAAAATCGCTTCTTGAAAATAATATTTTTTTCACAAAATTTGACGAACTGTTTTTGATTTGTTCATGTATGAGATTGATTATCAATGTTTTGAAAAAATAGTTCTTTGATTGTTTAGTGAAATTTTAATATTACAAGCCTCAATTTTTGTCTTTGGTAGGGGGAAATCACTCCTGCATATTTGTATCGTGAAAATTGAATAGCGGCAGTAAGGACAAAGTTTCCCGCCGGAAAGAAGTGGGAACCACAAGATTGAATATGTTCATGGGATTATAATTTGTTAATAGCAGGCCGCATTTTTGAGCGGTCTGCTGTTTTTTCCCCCAGCAAATGGTTGGGGGAGCGGCTGGAAAAGAAAGAAAAGAAGCGAATGGATGTTTTCCGGCCAACTTGAAAGATTATGTTCATGGGATTATAATTTGTTAATAGTGGGTCGTCCCATTCTGTTTCGGGGCGGCTCTCTATTTTTTCACTTCCCTATCGGGGAAGACAAAATCCCGTAGCAATAGATTCCCTTCGGGAATGACAAATAAAAAAGGCTGACTTCTTACAAGTCAGCCCTCGTTTTAGGACATGTTCATGGGACTATAATTTGCAAATAGCAAGTGTTCTGTGACTAAAAAAGTTGATTACAACTTTGTGCCGCTAAGGTAAGGGCGTTTTGGTGACACCACCAAGCCTTTTCCTGCTTATTTTTAGAAAAAAGATTATTTGTTTTGGATATGTTCATGGGATAATAATGTTAAAGTCGTCCAGTCGGACGACTTTTTTTTTGCCCATGAGCGAACCTTTTGCCCGTTAGATTGGTTTATCTGGCTGAAATCCCAATATTCCCGCAGAGTTACTTGGTTTTTAGTTGGTTTTGTTTGTTAGCAAAGGGTGTGGTGAAAACCATGCCCTTTTTGTTTTGAGTATTGGGTATTAGGTATTGGGCAAGAGTGGAAGGAGAGACTTCATTTTTTAGCTCTAAAAGGACTTGGAATGGGAAGCCTCGCTAACTTAGCCGCCATGAAAGCACTCATGTTGACAGAAAAGAACCAGCCGCCACAACTCGTTGAGCGGGAATCGCCAAAGCCCGAACATGACCAGATAATGGTTGACCTAAAAGCTGCCAGTCTCAACCACCGGGATGTATGGATTGGTAAGGGTCAGTATGCGGGTCTTCGGTATCCTATCATACCTGGTTCGGATGGGGCCGGCCTCTTCGAAGGCCGTGAAGTAATCCTGCAACCCGGTAGTGGATGGGGGGGCGACCAGCGTTTCCAAGGAAGCACTTACCAAATACTTGGTCTGCCAATGGATGGAACATTTGCTGAACAGGTGGCGGTGCTGCCTAACCAGGTTTTCCCAAAGCCGCCACATTTGAGCATGGAGGCAGCGGCGGCACTGCCACTTGCTGGCCTGACCGCCTACCGGGTGCTGTTTTCAAGGTGTCAAGCAAAGAAAGGGGAGAAATTGCTCGTGACAGGGGCTGGTGGAGGGGTGGCGCTTTTCTGCGTGCAGTTTGCCCTTAAAGCTGGCTTGGAAGTCTATGTCACCTCCGGTGACGATTCCAAATTGGGAAAGGTAAGGGCTATGGGAGCAACGGGAGGTGTAAACTACAAATCAGCTGGCTGGGCCGAAATACTGAAGCAGGAGGTTGGCGGCTTCGATGTCATAATTGATGGCGCTGGAGGCACCGATTTTAACAGCCTAATAAAATTGGCGAACCCTGGCGCCAGAATCGGCATATATGGAGGAACCAATGGGGCTGTCCCAAATTTCAGTCCGCAGGCTGTTTTTTGGAAGCAACTGACCATTTTAGGCTCTACAATGGGGAGCGATGCGGATTTTGGCGCCATGCTGGACTTTGTAAACAAGCATGAGATAGTCCCTATTGTTGATTCTGTATTTAGTTTGGCTGATGGAGCCAAGGCTTTTGACCGAGTGGAGAAAGGCCTCCAATTCGGTAAGATTGTATTACGTGTTTCATGAAAAAAGCCGCTGCGGGATACCCACAGCGGCTTTTTTATTTCGAGCTGAGGCCGAATTACTTCTTGCCAGCAGTGGCCGGAGCGGCAGCAGAAGCAGCCGTGAACTCGGCGAACATTTGCTGAGCCTTAGTAGCAGCAGCTTTCACTTCTTCGAACTTCGTCTTCCAGTTGCCCAACTTAGAAGTTGCATCCGTAGCAGTAGCAGTAAGGTCTGCGATTTGAGCAGCTACATCGCCTTCGATTTTGCCAGCAGTAAGACCATCGGTCAGGGCTTTCATGGCGTTGCTCTTCTCTGTCCAAGTAGAAACGAAACCGTCAACTTCAGAAGCGATGCCAGCGATACCAGTCGTGCTACCTTGAGCAGCAGCTTGGATCTCGGCATATTTTGCCTTGGCAGCGTCATCCCATTTTGCCATAGCTTCAGGGGCAACTGTCATTGCGGTGGCTGCATTGGCCCAGTTGGACTGCTCGGTCTTTACGGAAGTTGCGAACTCCGTAACTTGAGAAGTCGTGCTGTCCCAGGTTTTTGCAAGTTCTTCGATTTGTGGCTTGAACTTGGCAACACTGTTGCAAGCAGCGAAAATAAGTGCGATGGAGGCAAAGGCTAATACCTTTTTCATGTCAGAATCTTTTTAGTTAAGTGATGAGATAAATGTTGAAGCAAAATTTGCGGCACAAAGCTAACAACTCTTGCAACATAATTAATCAATGTGCTGAAATTTTATTTTGTTCGACTGAGTTCAAAGAGTTTTTTCAAAAATTTTCCTTGGTTCTGCACCCTGTTTTTGGAATTCTTCCTAATTTTCGCCACAGCGCCCTGCTGAATTAAACGTACCGGGAAAACTATACATCACATCCATTCAATCCACACAGTTTCGATGGCGTTCCCGGATAGGGTCTTAGGCTGGAGGCACTATGCCTTGTGCTTGGTTTCCGTTGGGCATCTGGTCGCTCGAAACTGGTTCCGTAGGATGCAGGGTGCTTTTTTGTTAAAATAGACCACTACGGTTTGATGGGAAAGTTTTTAACTTTGCCGCCCAATCAGGTTTGGGAAGGGAACTGAAACATTCTATTTAAAGTTTCCTGCTAAAAATGGCTCCGTAGTACAATGGATAGTATGTAGGTTTCCGGAACCTAAGATACAGGTTCGATCCCTGTCGGGGCTACCACGAAAAAGGCCGCAAGAACTTGGTGACAAGTTCTTGCGGCCTTTTTTTTGAAAGCAAATTGGTGTCCACCCGATCGGTGACTGGGGGGCATCTGTGCAGGTCTCATCGCCAACCCACTACTTTTATTTCTAATTTTTTGGCGGATTCTTCGAGGTTGGTCCGAGATTGGGCAAATAGAGATAAAGGAGCACGGAGGGCAGCCCAAGTCAAAAGCAGGAAAGTCAACAGTTTTTCATACTAAGTCTTTTGGGTAAAGGTATAAAGAACCAGTGCTTAACAGTATGGCATTGGTTTTCTGCTTTGAGGAATTGCCACGATTTATTGAATATTGTAATCATAAAATTTACAATGATTGGTGACTTGGATAATTTTGCATTGATTACCGGCGCCAGCCAAGGGCTTGGCCGTTCTTTCGCCATTGAATTGGCAAAACGGGGCCATAACCTCCTGCTCGTTTCTCTTCCCAATGAAGGTTTGCCAGCGTTGGCTTCGCAATTGGGACTTCAAGGTGTGAGCGTCCATTTTTTTGAAACGGATTTGTCCCAAAAAGAGAACGTGGTGGCTTTGGCGGAGGCTATCAACCATCGCTTTGCTTTGAGTATTTTGGTGAACAATGCTGGGAGGGGAGGTACCCGCCGGATGGAAAATGCCGACTTGGCCTATCTTGATGGCATCTTGCAGTTGAACGTGGTTGCTCCAGCGCTTTTGACCAAGCTTTTGCTCCCAAATTTACGGCGGCAGGAACGGGCCTGGGTTTTGAACGTGAGTAGCATGGCTGCTTTTTCGCCCATCGGATTCAAGACCGTTTATCCTGCAAGCAAGGCATTCGTGCGGCATTTTTCTTTGGGCTTAAAAGAGGAACTGAAAGGGACGGCCATCTCGGTCAGCGTGGTTTATCCCGGCCCGATGAAGACGAACGCAGAAGTAATTCAAAGAATTGAAAACCAAGGATTTAAGGGTGGGGTGGGGCTGCTTCACCCCGACGAAGTGGCATCTATTGCCATCCAGCAAATGCTTCATGGAAAGACGAATATTATTCCTGGTTTTGCCAATAAAATGAACCGTTGGTTAATGGCATTGCTGCCAGAAAGCCTGGTCATTTGGTTGGTTTCAAGGGCCGTGAGCAAAGAGCTTTGAGCCTTTTTCAAAAAAGAAAACTCCCAACCGCACAAAGCAGTTGGGAGTTTTTCTTTCTCGGAAAATCAGGTTTTCCCGATTACATCCTAACGAACTGTAGGTGCCTGCGCTCCTTGCCGTCAATTACCATGAGCAGGTAGCTGCCAGCCTGAAGGCGGTTTACATCCAAGGTTACTTGCTGTACACCGGTGCCATTGGACGGTACTTCTTGCTGCTGTATGGTTCTGCCAAGCATATCCATTACCACCAGTTTTGCTGCTTGCTCCGATTGGCTGAACTCGACCGTCAAACTACCATTGGTAGGGTTCGGGTAGGCAATAAGGCTGGAGTTGTTGGAGACAATAACCTCGGAATCCTCATTGGAACGGCCCTCAGGTTCATCACCCCCCGTAAAGTTGAGGCAGCCAGTGATGACCACATCATCAATATAGACATTGTCGCTATCGGTGCTGGCATCGCAGCGGAAACGGATACGTGTAGTAGAAGTGAACGGCCCGTTGATTGTGAAATTACCTGTGCCACGGACGTTGTTGTTAAAGTCGGTACCTGCTACCCACGCCTTCACAGTTGTGTAGGTCGAGCCACCATTGGTTGAGATTTGCAACCAGAAGTCTTCCCCATTGGCAAAAGCTACAGTGATATAGCTGAAATTGACCGTGATGGAGCCGTAGGAAGCCAAGCTCTGGTTGGTGGTTGATACCACAGAAGTCGTGGTGTTGTCTCGCAGTTGAATGCTAAAGGGGACAGAATTGGCGTAGGTGGCATTGTTGATGCGGGCGCAGTCAGTACCGCCGTCCGTCCAAATGCCCCATCCTGCCTCAAAGTTCTGGCTGTTGATGGTTTGAGTGTTGCAACCACCAGTGACCAATGTGACGCTGCCCGTTGCCGTGCAGCCACCCACGCTTGTAACCGTGCAGGTATAAGTGCCTGCGGCAAGACCCGTGATGGTCTGGGTAGTGCCGCCATTGCTCCAAACATAAGTGTAAGGTGCAGTGCCACCTGTGGGGTTGGAGGTAGCCGTGCCGTTGTTGCCGCTGCTCGGATTCGTGCCGGTCACGTTGGCTGCCAGTGCTGCGGGTTGTGTGATGTTGACGCTGCCAGAAGTGGTAGCGCTGCCAGACGTTACGGTGCAGGAATATAGCCCCGCCACAAGGTTGGTAATGGTGGCTGAGGTTGCCCCATTGTTCCATAGGTAAGAATAGCTGCCGTTGCCGCCAGAGGCCGTTGCCGTTGCCGTGCCATTGCTGCCACCATTGCAGGAAACGTTGGTTCCTGTGACCACCACATTGACGGGTGCGGCGCCAGGAGTGTAGCAAATGTTGAGGCTCCAGCTATTGAGCGAACCGCCATCTTGGTCAGCAAGGTCTTGTACGGTCAGCGTCCAGGTGCCATTGACATTCTGGCCATTGAAAGCCGTTATAGCCTGGAACGGTTGGTAAGTTCCGTTGTTGGTCGGTGGGCATGGCCATGAGCCGTAAGCAGCGCCTGCGTTGTCAAAGTTCATGAGGAGGTTATCCTCGCTGTTGCAGGTCTGGTTGAGCAAGGTGATTTCCGTACCAGCCGGACTTTTCAGTTTTACCACCACGTCGTTTATCCAAGTATGGCTAATGCCGAGGTTCAGCAGGTTCACATCGTTGATGGTTCCGCTGGCCGAAATATTGATGATGGATGTGACAGTCGGTGTGCCGCTGGCCGAAATCGTCTTGGGCACATCGGTACTGGCCTGTGTGAGGCAGGTAAGGTTGGAGGTTGTGAAGTTGAACGTGGTGGAATATGTGCCAACGCCACAAAGGTTAGTGCCCCTCACCCGCCAGTAATAAGTCGTATTGGAATTCAACGCCGAAGACGGGGTGTAGCTGGTGCCACCTATGCCCGATGCATTGATGACAAGGCCGGTGAAGCCAGCATCCGTGGCCACTTGGAGGTCGTAGGCCGTTGCGTCAGCAGCAGCATTCCAAGTAAATGTTGGGGAAGTCGAGACGCCTGTTGCGCCGTTGGCAGGCTGGCTCAACACCACTTGGGCTGGGGCGCCCGCAAGTACAGTAAGGCTGGCAGAGGCGTTTTGTGTTTGGGCTCCACTCGTGCCAGTCACCGTGAATGAGTAAGTACCCGGCGTCACGCCAGCTGTTGTGATGGTCATCGTACTGTTGCCCGGTGCAGTTACTGGGTTCGGGCTGAAAGAAGCCGTTGCGCCAGCAGGAAGGCCAGATGCGCTCAATGAAACGCTGCCGCTGAATGAACCTGTAACGCCAACTGCCACTGTATAAACGGCATTCAATGGAGAGCAAACTGACTGGCTGCCAGGCGTCACATTTACCGTGAATCCATTGCTGGCTGCCGTGATGCTGAAATTGACGTTTGAAATATCATAGAAGATATTGCCGCTGCCTTTCACCATGATGCGGGCAGTGGTGCTCGCCAAATTTGGGAGGGTAACTGATTGGCTGCCATCGTTGGGCGTTGCTGATACAAGCGTGATTGGATAGGTTAGGCCGCCATCGGTGGAAAGCAGAATGTCCACATTGGCGCAGCTAACCGGAGAAGCAGTTGTGCCTGCAACGTTCCAGGTAACGGTCTGGGCGGAGCTTGCCGGCCAACTAACTGCCGTGTTCGGAGCCGTAACTACGAAGGGGCCAGCCGTGCCGTTCACAGTCACCACCATGTTGTCCTCAGCAGTGCAGCCACCACCTGTACGGTTGTCCCGAACGGTCAAACGGAAATTGAGGGTACGGGCAACGCTGGGCAGCACCTCCCAGGTCGGGCTAACGTTGTTCACTACATCCTGCAAGCGGGGCAAGTAGCGTACAGGCGACGACGTGCCTTTGTAAGAGCGGAACATCGGGCCAGAGGTATTCGTAGCGGCAGGTGGCATGGTGACGGTCGCTGAAACGGGGTTCATCTGCTCCCAAGTGTAGGTGACGGGGTCGCCGTTGGGGTCGCTGCCTGAGCCAGTGACGAAGAAAGGCGTTGATTTTGGGATCACATAATCAGCACCCGCATTGGCCGTCGGTGCGTTGTTGATGCTGCTATTGGTGGAGCAGGTGTTGCCGCCTCCGCCGCCGTTGCTCGTCACTTCAGCTGCAATTTCCTGTAGGCTGATGGCGTGGAAATAGTCGTCTGAGTTGTTCTGCACGTTAGGTGCGCAGATGCCCGCATAGCCCATGATGGTGCTGGCACTGCCAGGTTCCATCGAGGTTGCGTTGTTGCGGTTGCAAGCGTTGCATTGGGTGTGGTTTGCGCCGTATTGGTGGCCCATTTCGTGTGCCACATAATCAATGTCGAAGGGGTCGCCTATCGGGTTTGGTTGGCCAGTAACGCCCCCCGCCTTCAAGTTATTGGTACAAACTGCACCTAAATAGGCCACACCGCCGCCACCTGTGGAGAAAACGTGTCCTATGTCGTAGTTGGCATTGCCGATGATATTGTCACATGTAGTTTGGTTTTCAGTAAGCATGGCACTGCCATTGGTGTTGGAGTAGGGGTCAGTGGATGCATTCAAGTAAATCAAGGAACTCGTGTTCGGATGCAAGGTCATGTGTACGGAAGCATCCTGTTCAAAAACGCCGTTCACACGAGTCATAGTGGTATTGAAGGCGGAAAGTACAAGTGCCACTGTGCCACCGTGGTAGGCGGCATACTCGCCTGTGCAGGCCAGTGCAAGTGTGTATTCCCGAAGTTGGCAGTCGCCCGCCATTTTTTCGGGGTCTATTGGATTGGGCTTGACTTCTTCGTTTACTTCTTCAAAATGGCATACCCAAGGGTCGGCCTTTGAGAAATCCTTGCGGTAATACACCTGGTAGTTTACGTTGTCCTCGGTGGAAAACGGGTCAATATAGACCGTGCTGTGCTCAGGACTGCGCACCATTCCGTGGAAGCCCTTCAGCGTGAAGTCCCCCCGGAAATAGGCCGCAGGGTCGTCAATCCCCACGCCCGCATAGCTGCGAATGGTAGGGTACTGTGCCTGAAGGTCGGGGTGCATGACGGGTGCTTCCGTGATGCGGAACCGTTCTGTACTGCCATCAGGCATAGGTAGTGTGAGGATGGTTTCCTTGGTCTGGGCAGCTTGGGTCTTCCAGAGCGGCGCCTGTGCAAGGAGTGTCTTCATCATCGAAACATCAAGGGTGACGGTTCGATACTTTGTAGGTGTGATTTGTCGGGCTTGGCTTTTTTTGGCCATGTCCGACTCCGGGACGAATTTCCACGGGTTGGTGGGCTTGGTTTGAGCAAAAATTGCTTGGCTGGAAGTGATGAGTAAGACCAGCATCGTGAACCTAAATGTTCTCATGAAAAACAGTTTATTTGTTAAATAATAAGAGTTACCTAATGGCTTGCCACACCATGCGGCAACGGCACGGTTGGACTTTTTTCATACAATGTTCACGGGATACAAACAGTTTTCTCAAAACAAAGGGCCGGTGTCAGAACCGTTGTGGCAGTGTTGGATTCATAGCTGATGGCCAGGGTGGGGATGGTAGTAGTTGCTAATTCTTCTGGCCTTCAAAAATTTACTTGTAGATGTGGGGAGCGCAAATTTAGTTCGCCACTTTCGCTAAAAAAACTAAAATTTGAAATATTTATCCAAGCAATATGTTTGTAACAAATGCCCTTAATCCCACTTTATAAAAAAGTAACAGGTGAGGCGTTGGCCAAAATGGTTGCTTGCCTAAAAAACATTAGATGTTTTGGTTCTGTCAATACAAAAGAGACAGTGGCGCATGAACCCAGGAACCAAGAATTGCTATAAAGTTTTACGCATCAAAGGTGCCCAATTGCCCGTTCGAGCACCTTGTCCCAAGCGGTCGCTATGGCTTGGTCCTTTTTCCAAAATGGGTCAGTGGCTTCCACATGCTGGCGGAGTGCGCTCAAAAAATTGGAATAGTCTGATTTTGTAAGGCCGTCGTGACCTTTGTAAGCCTTTATGCGGGAGAGGTCGGATTGTACAGCGCCATTTTTCATGTCTATCAATTGCAAAATCATGACCCGCAATTTCTTGTGGGTACGGTTGCTGGCCACGCCGTCAACAAACCGTTTTTCATAGCCTTCTGCGGGGAATGTGCTGAAAAACAGCTTGTAGAAGCTGCTGATGAAATCCCTGTTTTTTGCACAGCAACGCATATAACTCTCGTGCACCAATTCGATTTCTTGGCTGCTTTCCAGCGGCAGTTTATACAGTTCTTTTTCCAGTTCGTTCAGGTTCCTAAAGCGTTTGCTTGGCTCGTATTCCAACAATTTTTGCAGGATTTTCATCAAATCGGTCTGCAAATTTGCCGCTTTAAGCATTGCACGGCGATGGGTTGGTTTTTCAAAAAAGTTCCTGCGGTTCTCTATTATGGTCTCCACATTTTCTCCTTTGAACAACGGCATCCCTGTCAGCATCTCATAAATGAGCAGCCCCATTAGGAATTGGTTCACTTTGTCTATGTCGAGTTTTTCAGGGTCGAAATTCAGTTCCTCTGGGCTGGAGTAGCGCAGGTCATCCAATATTTTGTCCAAACGGCTGTAGCCCCGCATGTCCTTAAATATCTCAAAGACCGAGATAACAGGTTTCAGTTCGTGGTCAATTATGATTTTTGATGGGCGCAGGTTCCTGTGGTTATAGCCGAGGTTGTGCAAGTAGTAAAGGGCATCGCAGATTTGCCGAACGATGGAAATGGTATCCCGCCGTGGGAAATAGCCCACTTCCAGCAGGTGGTCGAGCGTGACGCCATTGATGTATTCCAACACCAGGCAGAACGGAATATCATCTTCGTAGGTGGCCAGGATTTCGATGATGTTGCGATACTTAATATGTGCGGCCAGCTTTGTACTCACCTTCCCATCCTCGTTGGTTGCCTTTTCTTCGCTTTTCTGCTTTTCCTTTTCGCTGGTGCTTTGTCCGATGGACTTCAGCGCCCTTATGGCCACCAGTTTTTCCGTTGTTTTTTCCTTGGCCTTGAAAATCACTGCGCTGTTGCCTTCTCCCAAAATCTCCATTACATGGTATTGCCGCATCATTTTCAGCCTTACCTGCTGCTCAAAATTCGATACATCATACTTTAGGCCGAACACCGAGTTGACCCGCTCCTCCAAGTTCTCGAAAAAATTGAGGAACGATTCCACAATCTTGTTTTTTTCAATGTGTATTTCATCGTTGTCCGCCAAATTGTTGAGGCGGCTGTGGTCCAGTTCGGCTAAACGTGATTGGAGCAGGGTAAGCGTATTTTCGTCGGTGCCCAATGAACTGTGCAACCGGGACAACACTTTGATGGCCTCGTCAATTTTACCCTCTTGTACAAGTTTCCGAATCATGGTACAGGTTTTTTATAAATGATGTAATGCCCTATTTGTCGGTGAACCAAATGTAATGGCTGCCTATGCAGCAATCATTGGGAATGAGGGGTAGGGCTTGCCACCAAGGAGTCCCTCTCTCCCAGCAGCGGCGGCTGGTATCTTTTTAGCGCAGGGTTGTTTTTTAAAAATTGCTGTGCAATTTTTAAAAAACAACCAAAAATTACTCCCCAGCAGCGGCGGCTCCGCCGCCGCTGCTGGGGAGTAAGGAGAATTTGGGGGCGTTCCGCCCCCAAGCCCCCTGCCACGTTATATAGATACGGCGTTGGAGGTGCCACTGCCTGGAGGAAAGTGTGCTTTGCAGGGTGCACCGCCCCAAAGCACACGCTTCGACTTTAGCAGCATCATATTTGATACACCGCCTCCTATTTTACAACCAATCAATTCATCTTCACGACTTTCAGCACGGTTGCCCTGTTGTTAGCGGCGACCATGCAATAGTAAATACCCGAAGGCCAAGGGGCAAGGTCAAGCCGCCAGGTTTTTTCCGATACCACCACCGCTTCGGTTTTGTAAAGTATCCGGCCATTTACATCCATCAACTTGACTTGCAAATCAGCAGGGTTTTCGAGGCTGATGAAAAGTTCAAACTCCCCATCGGTCGGGTTCGGCGAAAGCCTAAGTTCTCGTAGCCCAGCAATTTCGTCAGTGCCATTGGTGCCTGGAAGTACCGTTGCGGATGCAGTTTCCGTACAGCCATTCGAATCGGTAATGGTACAGGTATAAGTGCCCGGTGCAAGGTTGGTGATGGTGGCTGTTGTGCCGTCATTGCTCCAATGGTAACTATATGGCGGCACACCGCCGCTTGCCTGAGCTGTAGCCGTTCCGTTGTTTTGCCCCAAAATGGTCTCATCTGTTTTTATGGCACTGGCCGTAAGCGGTTGTGGGGCAGCCGGAATGGTGCCGGTGACGGTTTCTACGCAGCCATTCAAATCGGTAACGATAACACTGTAAGCCGTGTTGGGCGGCAGCGGCCCGTCAGGTATGGTTTGGTAGGAATAAGGTGGGGTGCCACCCGTTGCGGCGACGGCGATGGTGATATTGCCATCGCAAGTACTTTCAAATTCAATAGCAACATTCAAAACAGGAGGGGCCGTCACGGTGACGGTGTCCAATGTGACGCAGCCATTTGTTGCAGTCGCAAAAACTATATAACTGCCCGCTGATACAATTTGGGTCGCATTTGCTCCCAAGCCAACCCATGTGAATACTGCGCCTTGTGTACTGCTGACGGCGGTCAAGGCTGTCAGGTCGCCATCGCAATTCAGGGTGAGGTCGCCAATGACGCTCAGATTCGGGGTGGCCACATTGCCTACTATCGTAAATGATTCCGATGTACTGCATCCGCTCAAAGGATGAGAGACTACCAAGGTATAAATGCCAGCCTGACCGATGCTCGTCTGTAGGCCAACGGGTTGGCCGTTCAGGGTACAGGTGATGCCGGGTTGGTCGCATATTCCCGTCAAATCCAGTTCGACGGCTGGTTCGCTACAATTGATTTCCGTTACATCAGGCAGCAGGTCAACATCAGGCAGTTCGAACTGTGTAGCTTGTACGGAATAGGTTGCTGCGCAACCAGTTTGTGGGTTGGTGACCAAAACGAAATATACCCCAGGCAAGCTGACGGTAGGGTTTTGCTCGAAAGAGGTCAAACCACCAGGCCCCGACCAGGAGAAATCATACCCAGCTTGGCTGGGGTTCGCATTCAGGGTTACTTGACCGTTCGCACAGGACAGGATGCCACTGGCCGTTGGCGCAGCCACCGGGAAATCCCCTGATTGTGATACGATTGCCGTGGCCGTTGCTGTGCAGCCAGTCACAGCCGTTACTGTCAACACATAATTGCCAACTACACTAACGGTTGGGCTGGGTTCAGTGGAGGTGAAGCCGCTCGGCCCTTCCCATAGAATGCCAGCGCCGTTGGGTGTGGCATTACCAAGCAATTGAACGGAATTGACGCTGCAAGTCAAGGTGCCACCAGTCGCAGTGGCCGTCGGAAGGACGAGGTTGGGAACGTTGACACCATCATTGGAACTGCAACCATTACCGATATTGACGACGGTCAGCGTGTAATCCCCCGGCTGGTTTACGGTTGGGTTTTGCAGGTCGGAAATAAAGCCACTTGGCCCAGTCCAGGAGTAGCTAACACTGGTGTTGTTCGCACTGCCAAGCAATTGAATGGATTGGCTAATGCAATTGACATCGCCAAGTGCGGCGGTCACGCCAGTTGGTGCCGCAACATCTTGAACAACAAAGGCCGAAGCCGTTGAAGCGCATTGGCTGGTGGGGTCAGTGGCCACTACCATATAAGTGCCTACTGCCGAAACGCTGGGGTTTTGAGCATTGCTCACGAAGCCATTTGGCCCCGTCCATACAAAACTGTAGCCCGCCTGGTTTGGGTTTGCGCTGATGACCACCTGGGTAGTGGCACAGGTCAACAATCCGGCTACCGTTGGGGCAACCTGGGGCACATTGCTTTGAATGGAAACAACCGCAGTGGAAGTAGCGGTGCAATTGCCGGAGGATGTTACTGTTAGAATATAATTGCCAGCGACGTTCACGGTCGGGTTCTGCGTGGAGGAGGTGTAGCCGTTCGGGCCTGCCCACCCATAAGTCACATTTTGCGTAGTAGAATTTCCTTGCAGTTGCACACTGGTTGCTGCGCAATTGATGCTGCCACCCGTAGCGGAAGCGTTGGGGGTCTGCGGGCTGGGAGCATTTACCGATGCACTGTTGCTGCAGCCATTGTTGGTGTTGGTTATGGTAAATGTATAGAGGCCGCCCTGCGAAACAACTGGATTCTGCTGGTTGGAGGTGAAACTATTTGGCCCCGTCCAGACAAAGCTGACACTGGTGGCGGAAAAACTGCCGTTCAGTTGAACGGTCTGCGCCTGGCAATTTACCGCACCAACCGTTGCGGTCGGTGCCGGGGGGATGGAGTTGTCCTGCGTTGCGGTCAAGGTGGCGGTGGCGGTGCAGCCCGTAGCATTGTCGGTCACGGTGATGGTATAAATTCCCGCTTGAGAGATGGCCAGCGGTGGGGTGCCGTTCTGGATGCCGGGGCCATTGATGGAGCAACTGAGACCAGCCCCGCAACTGTTGATATTGTACACCGGATTGGTACAGGATAATTGAACACTGCCCGGTAGGCTGACGGTTGGCGGCGAAACGCTTGCGAAAGTTTGGGATTTTGTGGTGCCGATACTGGTGTTGAAATAGATGCCGGATGGGGTTGATTCCCTTACAACGGCTTTCACCATATAGTATATGGTGCCAACGATTGGGGTGTTGTCAACGAAACTTGTGCCCGTAACGATGCTGGCAGACAACCTCGTGAAGCCGCCATTTGGCTGGGTTGAGCGGAAAACATGGTATCCAACAACGTTCGGTTGAGGCGATGGCTGCCAAGTAACCGTCACCGTGTTGCATGATTGCATGAGGTTTACACTGCCACTTGGTACAGGCTGAACGTTATGCGCCCTGACGGTCGGGTCGCCCAAAAGCGAAATGTGCGTGCCGCAATCATCCAAGCCGAAATAGCCAATATTCGTGCAGGCGTTCAAGGTCTGGAGGGCGCAGTAGTTCATCGTTTCCCCACCGCCAAGGTGGTGTGAGTACCAATGGGGGCGGCCCGCCCAACTACTGGTGAGCACCCCTCCCTTGGAGGCAAGTGCGCTGACCATGAAAGGGTCGGGCGAATAGTCCCAGTCGCCAAAATATTTGCCGAAAAACTGGGTGAAGACGGCATTGACCGTGTCGGTGCCAAACTGGCTACTGTTACCTATGCCAGTGGCACCGTTAAAAGTGCCAATCCCACAGCCATAGGCGAATAGGAAACTGTTGTCATCAGTGTCATTGAAGAAATCGCCATCCACCACATTGGTTGGGCTTACAAGCGGATTGCCGTTGCGGTAGCCATTAGCCGCAAATGCCTCGCCAAATGAGTAACCGAGGTTATCATCCACCAGCACCTTGTTGGACACAGTGTATTGTCGAATGCGCCAGTTGTGGTTCTTGTCAAGGTAGCGGCGGTACATCTCCACGGTCGAAATCCCAAACGTGGCGGTTGAAAGATTGGAGAAGTCAACCCGGCCTACGGCCATTTCAGGTTCGGTAGGTATCAAGTCTTGGTCGAACTTGCCATCGCCAGGAAAGTTGCTGGTTTCTGGGCGGTCTGGAGGCAGTGAGTTGTTGTTGGTGTTTACGAGAAAATCCGTCCATTCGCCACTGTCAACATCACCGTAATAAGTATCGGCGGGCCATGCACCACGGTGGTCGTTTTGTTCGTCCCAATCGTTGTTGCCACTGTAGGGCACGGGCAGGTTGCCGAATAGCAGGACGGAGGTTGTGCCAATTGCCGCATGGTCTGCTACAATCTGCGTTTTGATGGAGGCAACTGTGGCGGTTGATGGCACGTTGTGCCAGGTCACGTCCCAGCCGTCGCCCACCAGGTCGAGGCGCAGGCGTTCAAGCTCTAGGGCCAAGGGCGAGGTCAAAGCGTCTTCCACAAATACGGAAAGGCTGCCCCTATTGTCAACAACTGGGGCCTCGATGGGTACGAGCGCAAACCCATAGCCCCTTATGCCATTTGATACTTTTTGAATCCCATATTCGTAGGTTTGGCCAGCGGAAACCTGGTCGTCCGTAAATGTTCCAATTGTAGAATCGTCTGCTTCAAGGAGGATAGACCAATCAGGGGAATCCTTGTCCCGGCGATAAAGGATAAAATACGAAGGTTGAGGGTTGGGCCAAGTGATGGTCACCGAAGGCGTATTGGGGTTCACGCTCACCGTGATGTCCACAACTTTCGACTTTGTGGGTTGCCCGAAGGCAGTAGTGGTTAATAATGCCAGAAGGCCAGAGAAAAAGGTAAGGGATAATTTCATTTGAGATTTTTTGATTGAATTCAATAGTTATAGGGCCGACTGCCAAGCTGTTTCATTCTTTCCGACGGCAAAGATTTAACGTGTCCGCTGCACCAGAAAGGATGAGTCGAAAATTTTGCGGAGCAAAAATCTCGAAACACCTTAGAAAGTTTTCTTCGGCGATGTATTTATGGAACCTAAATAGGGTGCACACTTTGGAATCTATAATTTGCGCTATTAGGTTTTGTGCAAATCAACTTTTTGTAGACCCCTATCAACCTCATCAACCCTGCTCGACATTTGCACAAAACCTATCAGTGCTGAATCTAATAATTCCCCTTGTTGGTATGACCCATCGGAATACGGCATAAAAGTAGTTCAGTTTCTCAAATGCAATGGTTGAATGGCATTAAGAATTAATACAAATGCCCACTCGGTACAAACTACGGAAGCGAAACCCACAGGGCTTTTTGCCGTATTTTTGCTGGAAATGAAAAATGCGGCCATGAATAGTCCGCTGAATTTGTTGTTTCAATTTCACAACAAAATACCGAATTCAGCGTCTATTGTGCCGCAATCCATACATGAAGAAAACCGTAACCATTTTCCCATGAAAGAAATCCTCATCATTTTCTACGTAATATTCCAATTGGCAGCCTGCAACGAGGCGGCAAGCAATGCTCCCGAAAGCGCTGCACCAACTTCCAGCTCACAATCGCAGCTGCCCCCTGCCGAAAATAAGGCCCTGCAAATGGTCGCAACTGCGCTCGCAGGTGAAGCCACGGGCCTCATCAGTCAAGATGGCAAGGTGCTTGAAATGACCATCTTCAACAGCGCAACGATGGAGCAGGAGGCCGACCTTTTGCCCCTGTACAGTTCCAATGCGGCTTGGGTTTTTTATAAAAACCTTGAGAACGACAAACCATCTTATGAAAAACTCGTGGTGAATGCCCAATTGAGGGATACCACCATTGGAAGGGAGTACACCCTTCGTGAACTGGCCATTGTGAAGTCCCGCCTTCCTACATTCGAGGCAGCCGGGAAAATGTTGGTGGCAGGCGATTACCAAGGATTGTACGATTTGTTCGACCCTGCCATCATGGGGGCCATGAAAGTGGAAGGCGTACAGCAATATTGCACCCAAATAGAGCCACAATACGGCAAGGCCATCTCTTTCGAGTTCCGGGGCTTCGCCTTCAACAAAACCTCCAGTGGCAAAGATTTCCTCAGCCTCGCCGGCCCAGTTCGCCGCCAAACCAAGGACACCGCCCTCGACATTGCCATTGACCTCAGCAAGCCCGACATTAAAGGCTCGGTTAACGCCCTGAAGTTCGACTATTGAAAAAAACGGCTAACGGATGACGGCTAACGGTTTACGGTTTACGGCTTCGGGACCGTCCACCGTAAGCCGTTAGCCGTAGGCCGTAAGCCGACCGTTCTTTATCTTCGCCCCATGAAACTGCACCGACCGCTCGTCGAGGCCGTGGCCGAGGCGCTTTACCAGATTTTTCAGGAGGGCAAATATGCCGACAAAGTCATTGAGCGACTGCTCAAGGGCAATCCCCGTTGGGGCAGCCGTGACCGGGCATTCATCGCAGAAAATACCTATGAAATGGTGCGTTGGTGGCGATTATATCAGGAAATTGGAAAATTGTGGAATTGGGAAATTGAAGGGCAGCTAAGTGCGATTATCCCATTGATTGGTGTCCACCTGACGCTCAAATACCCAGAGGCCCACCATTTTTTGATTTCAAATTTCAGGGAAATAACCTGGCCAAAAGCCGATGAACTTCAAGCACGAAAAACGGAGGTCGAAGTTGAGTTGCGCATCGCACAGTCCATCCCCGACTGGCTGGCAGAAGTGGTTACGACAGAAATAGGCGAAAAATGGGCCTCCGAAATCGCCGCATTGAACGAACCTGCACCTGTCGTGGTTCGTACCAATCGTTTGAAAATCAATAAGTTGGAATTAAAAGGCCGCCTACTGGAAGAAGGTTGGCCAACGGAGGAAACGCCGCTTGCCCCTGATGCGCTCGTGCTGCAAAAACGGGGCAATTTATTTCAGGGCAAAGCTTTTCAAGCTGGCCTTTTTGAGGTGCAGGATGCTGGCTCCCAGTGCATTGCACCCTACCTGCAAGTAGAGCCGGGCATGAGGGTGGTGGATGCCTGTGCTGGTGCGGGCGGCAAGTCGTTGCACTTGGCGGCGCTCATGGAGAACCGGGGCAGCATCATCTCACTCGATACGGAGGCATGGAAATTGGAAGAGCTTCGCAAACGGGCACGCCGTAGCGGTGTCCATATCATCCAGACCCGTCCGATAGAGTCCTCGAAAACTATCAAAAGGCTGCATGGAAGCGCCGACCGCTTGCTGCTCGATGTGCCCTGTTCTGGCCTTGGCACCCTGCGCCGCAACCCCGATGCGAAATGGAAACTTTCTTTGGAGTTCCTCCAAAAAGTGCGAACGACGCAGGCCGAAATTTTGCGGAGCTACTCAAAAATTCTGCGCCCCGGCGGCCAGTTGGTCTATGCGACATGCAGCATCCTACCTTCGGAAAATGAACTTCAAATAGCGCAATTTTTATCGGAAAACCCTGATTTTCAACTAATTGAGCAGCGTACTATCTCGCCTGCCGAGCATGGTTTTGATGGTTTTTTCATGGCTCGCCTATTAATGAAATAATCGGTTATGGTTTTGGTGACTTTCGTCATTTTGTTCTGGCTTTCTGGCGAAAACCAAAATTCTCCCTTCCGTGACTGCTGTCACTGACGCCCTTTTCGGGTGCCCTTAGCTTTGCATCATCAATTTTCAGAAAAAGCTTTTGACCGGGAATAGTGGATTCTGGGATTGATGAAAATCACCGGGTTTGTTTTTGGAAGGTGCTTGAAATTTGAGCCATGAGCATCCGATTTTTTGCCTTGCAGAAACAACTTGGCGAAAGGGCCGAAAGGCAGATTTACACCTTTTCACAAAATTGAAGGATGGTCAAATAGAACCATTTCACATTCAAAAAAAAATTGACCATTATGAAAGTTGAGCAAATGTACACGGGCTGCCTCGCCGAAGCTGCCTATTATATCGAAAGCAACGGCGAGGCCGTCGTCATTGACCCGTTGCGTGATGTTGAGCCTTATATCGAAAGGGCCAAGGAGAGCGGTGCTACCATCAAGTATGTATTAGAGACGCACTTCCACGCCGACTTCGTGTCCGGCCACCTCGACCTGGCGAAGCAAACGGGTGCAAAAATCGTTTATGGCCCAACCGCCGTGCCCAATTTTGAAGCTCATATTGCCAAGGACAACGAGATACTGAAAGTTGGTGACGTGACCATCAAGGTGCTCCACACGCCAGGTCACACCATGGAAAGCTCCACTTTCCTGCTACGTGATGAAAACGGAAAGGACTACGCCGCCTTCACGGGCGATACCCTCTTCCTGGGCGATGTAGGCCGCCCAGATTTGGCCATCAAGCAGGGCGAAATCACAAGGGAAGACCTTGCTGGCTTCCTCTTTGATTCCCTGCGCAACAAAATCATGACCTTGGCCGATGACGTCATCGTTTACCCTGGCCACGGTGCTGGTTCTGCCTGCGGCAAAAAAATGAGCAAGGAAACCCAAGGCTCCTTGGGCGACCAAAAGAAATTCAATTATGCCCTCCGTGCCGACATGACCCGTGACGAATTTGTCAAGGAAGTGACCACTGGCCTCGTTGACCCGCCACAGTATTTCCCTAAGAATGCTGTGATGAACAAGATGGGCTACGACAGCATCGAGCAGGTACGGAGCAAGGGCTTGCAAAAGCTTTCCGTGAGGGCGTTCAAGGCAGCGTGGGAGGGCGAAGAGGCAATGGTGCTTGACACTCGCCACGAGACCGAGTTCGTGAAGGGGTTCCTGCCAGGCTCTATATTCATTGGTGTCCAAGGGGATTTTGCACCTTGGGTCGGCACCCTCATCACCGACCTGAAGCAGCCGATACTAATAGTATCCGAGGTAGGAAGGGAGCAGGAAGTGGTTGACCGTCTTGCCCGTGTTGGCTATGACAACCCCATTGGCTACCTTGACGGCGGCTTTGAGGCTTGGAAAAAAGCAGGCGAAGATGTGGATACCATTGACGAAATGGGAGCAGAGGCATTTGCCACTTGGTTCAACCCAGAGGCTTGCACCTTGCTCGATGTGCGCCGTGCCAGTGAGTACAATGCCGAGCACGTTGTTGGGGCTACCAACTTCCCGCTCGACTTCGTCAACCGCAACATGGCGCAGCTCGAACGTGACCACAAGTACTATGTAAGTTGTGCAGGTGGCTATCGCTCGGTCATTGCGGCCAGCATCCTGAAAGCGAGGGGCTTTGACAAATTGGTGAACATCCCCGGTGGTTACAAAGCACTTCAGGAGACCAGCCTGCCCCGCACCGACTTTGTGGAGCAGATAACTGAACTGTAATTTATTGGTTCTGAACGAGGGCCAGCATTGAATATGAGTTGTTCGATTTTCAAAAAAGGGCCAATCCAGCGATGGATTGGCCTTTTTTTATTGTTGAATTGTAGGATTGTGCATTGCGTTTCCATATAGCGTGCCACTGCTTCCCGGAAAAGGCGGAACGAAAATTTTGCTTCAGGCAGGCATTTCGGCGATGCAAGAAGGATGCTCTAAATAAATACATTTGCCTGGCTATTTTTCAAAAACACCCCATGCGTTAAGTAAGTACCGCATTGCATTGCCAACCATCCAACCATCCAATAATCCAGCATCCTGCTATGACCATCCTCCTTGCACCCGATTCCTTTAAAGATGCGCTTTCAGCAATGGAGGTTTGCCGTGCCTTGGAACAGGGTGTTAGGAGGGCCTTGCCTGCGGCAAATGTGCGGCTGTTTCCGATGGCCGATGGGGGAGAGGGGACGGCAGAGGTATTGGCTTGGCACCTGAGGGGCGAATTGGTGGAGGTGGAGGTGAATGACCCAATCTTCCGCCGTGTAAAGGCAAAATACTTCAGGATGGGCAAGATGGCCTTCATCGAAATGGCGCAGGCGTCTGGCTTGCAGTTGTTGGAGTTGAAAGAACGCAACCCTCTGAAAACCAGTACATTCGGAACGGGGGAACTGGTCATGGATGCAATGCGGCATGGCGTGGAGGAGATATACCTTGCGGTTGGTGGGAGCGCCACGAACGATGCGGGAATGGGTATGGCCGCTGCCCTCGGCTGGCATTTTTTGGATGGAAAAGGGGAGCATTTGTTGCCGATAGGAGAGAACCTTGGCAAGGTTGAATCGCTTGTGCCACCAAATCCAAAGCCCGAAACCCGCAGTGTGAAATTGTTGTGCGATGTGACCAATCCGCTTTATGGCCCCCAAGGTGCAGCCACTATTTTTGCGAAGCAGAAAGGAGCTGATGAAGCAGCAATAGTGCGTTTGGACAAAGGTCTGCGGCATTTTTCAGGGGTGGTTGAGCGGCATGTCGGTGCCGATTTTTCAGCAATGCCAGGGGCAGGTGCGGCGGGCGGCTTGGGCTTCGGTGCAATGGCCTTTCTCGGTGCAAGCGTGTCGAGTGGGGCGGTCGCCATCATGCAGCTCACAGGTTTTGAGGAGGCAGTTCAGCAGTCCGACTTGATAATCACAGGAGAAGGACGATTGGACGGGCAAACGGCGCAAGGGAAGTTGGTTTCGGCCATTTGCAAAGTGGCGAAACTGAGCGGCGTGCCCGTCATGGCAATATGTGGAGAGGTAGATGCCGACGATGCAGCCTTAGCCGAAATCGGGCTAAAGGCGGCCTATCAAATAAGGAGACCAGATGAAACATTGCTGGCCTCCATTGCAAGGACGCCAAAAGCATTGGAAACATTGGCTTATAAAGTTTTGAAAACCATTAGATTGTAGAAATAAAAAAACAATACCTGAATTTTTAGCAGCCAATTCCTCGCCCAAAAGGAAAAACTGTCTATTTTAGCGCCCTGACTTTGGAAAACACACATGCAACGCAATAGAATGAACAGCACCTGTCAAGCCACCAAAAATTTTCGAGACTTTCCGAGCCTGATTTTCTTCCATTCAAATCCGCCCAAGCATTTTCTTTTCACCTTAAAACATCAAAAAACCTTTCGATGCAGTTGGTAAGGCCAAGGTTTTGTTGCTATTAATTGCAACAAAGACGACATTTTGGCCTTAACTTCGGGCATCAGCCCGGTCAAAAAGGCCAAAAATTGAACTGCATCCACTTTATTTGCCAACTTGACTATCGCCTTCGGCGAAATGTTCTTTGGGATAAATTAATTGTTTCACTAAAAAATTGAATTATGTTGAAAAGCTACTTATCTAAAATTAGCTGCTTGGCATTGTTTGTAGGTATGTCCTTTGGGGTTTTTGCCCAAAACCTCGTGGTGACATCCCCGGCAAGCATTGCAGGAAGTTACCCGGCAAGACCTACGCAAGTCTTCGGCCCAGACTTCGCCGACATCGTCGGTGAACTGGTTTTGGCTGATGACGGCCAATCTATTGACGTGAACGGTGATGGCACCAATGCTGGTACTGTAAATGATGGTTGTGAGATGATACTCAACGATGTAAATGGCAAAATAGCCCTGATTGACAGGGGCGAGTGTGGTTTCGTCGTTAAGGCGCAGTCTGCTCAAGATGCTGGAGCCATTGCAGTTATTATCTGCAACAACAACACAGCTGCACCCAACAACTTACAGTACATGGGCGGAACCGACCCTGGTACACTGACTATTCCAACTGCTATGATAAGCTATAACAGCTGTCAAACTATCAAGGCAGAATTGTTGAATGGCCCGGTAATGGGAGCTACGGCCGTAGCTGCAGCAGGCGAGTCCTGTGCAACTGCTTTTACTGCTGTAGAGGGTTTGAACAATGCACCAGTCGCCACAGGTGGTGGTTCTTTGTTCAATACTGCCCAAAGTGGGTTGTTCTACAAGTTCACACCAACAGCAGATGCGTTGATGACGGTGGCCTCTTGTGGTGCTACTGCCGACACTTATGCCTATATCTTGGGTGACGGTTGTGGTGTTTTGACTAACATCGCTAACAATGACGATTGTGATGCTGACAATGGCGATTACGGATCAACGGTAAGCATAGCGGTTACTGCGGGTGTTGAGTATGTCATCTATTGGGATGACGTAAACACATTCAACACAGGTAACGAAGCATTTGATTGGACACTCACACTAAGTGCCCTACCTGATGTATCGCTAACGTTCAATGTGGACATGACCTACACTGCCGCTGCTACAGATGGCGTGAAAATCAGCATCAATGGTGGTGCCGAGGCTGACATGACGAACGTGGGTGGAACTATCTGGTCTTACACGACGACAGCACCAGCTGGCTCAACTGTGGATTACCGATTTGTGAATGGCGCAGGTAACCCTGAGGACGATGCCCTTGTTGGCACCTGCCGTACCATAGATGTAGGACTTGACCCAATAGAGACAATTGCCTATTGCTTTAACGATTGCTTCCCTTGCCCTCCACCAGTTGATTGCTCTAATCCAGATGCCATTATCTGCGATAATTTCGACAATTATGCAGCTGGCACCACTACTGGCAGCAATGCAGCACACTGGTCCACATGGAGTGGTACTATTGGCGGCCCTGAGGACGGTATCGTCAGCGCAGAGCAAGCAAACAGCGCACCTAACTCCATGTTGGTTCAAGAGGGAGGCTCACAGGATGTATTGCTGTTGCTTGGCGACAGAGCAACAGGCGTCTATAGCCTTTCTTGGAAAATGTACATCCCGGCTGGAAAAATTGGCTACCATAACATTCAAAACGAGGCTACTCCTGGAATCCAGTGGAACCATGAAGTTTACTTCGGACAGAATGGTGCAAACGGTGCAGCCACACCCGGCACTGGTATTGAGAACAGCCCCAACAATGCCACTTTCTCCTTCCCGCACGATTCCTGGTTTGATGTTAGATATACCCTCGACTTGGACAACGACCAAGCAGCATTCTTTGTGAATGGCACACTGATCACCACTTGGGTATTTGATGGCAACCTTGGTTCGATTGACTTCTTTTCAGCCAACGCCACCACCAATCGTTTCTATATTGACGACGTAATCTACGAGCAAATGCCCTCCTGCCGGAACTTCGCCGTTATCTGCGACAATTTTGAGATGTATCCAGTGCCAGGTTTCACAGGTGCCAATGGTGGCGATTGGTGGAGTACTTGGAGCGGTGCAGAAGGTGGTGCTGAAGACGGTATTCTTACCAATGAGCAAGCATCAAGTGGCCTGACCTCAATGAAAGTCGGCAACAGCGGTGCTCAGGATGTACTTCTCCTCCTTGGCAACAGGGCAGACGGTATTTACCGTTTGTCCTATAACATGTATATCCCTGCTGGCAGCCATGCCTATTTCAATGTTCAGAATGAGGAGACACCCGGTGTGCAGTGGAACCTTGACTTGTATTTTAATAGGGGTGCAGGAACTGCTGGTGGCCCAACTCCAGGTATTGGCGTGGTAGAACAAAGTGGTACCACCTTCACGGTGATTGAAGACCAATGGTTTGAAGTAGCCATGGCTTTCGACCTCGACAATGACAAGATGTCATTGTTCTTGGATGGTGTTCTGTTGGAAACAACGGCCTACACTGGGAACATTGGTTCTATTGACTTCTTCTCTGTTGATGCCAACAACACATACTACATTGACGATGTGGAGTTCCTTCAACTGCCAAGCTGTCCTGTGGAAGCAATTATCTGCGATGGTATGGAGTTTTATGGCCCTGGCACTACCACTGGTGGCCAAGCTACATGGTGGACAACTTGGAGTGGCACATTTGGAACAGCTGAAGATGGCATCGTTTCCAACTTAACCGCCTCTACTGGTGCCAACTCGGTGTTTGTTTCCAACACGGGTACTCAGGACGTTATACTGGATTTGGGCAACCGCTCAACTGGCGTATTTGACCTATCATTTGACATGTACGTTCCTGCTGGCCATGTAGCTTATTACAATATGCAGAACAGTCTGCCTGCTGGAACTACTTGGAATTTCAATGTGCATTTCGGCAACGATGCCCAAGGAGTAACTGCCGTATTTGGTACTGGTATCATTCCTGAAGCCAACAACGCAGGTTTTAGCTATCCAGAAGACACTTGGTTCCCAATATTGCACACCTTTGATCTTGAAAACAATACCTACAGCATTTGGATAAATGGTGTATTGGTAGTTGACCAGGCTGCCTATGCTGGCAACCTCGGTGGCATTGATTTCTTTTCAATCAATGGTGACAATACCTTCTACGTTGACGATGTCTATTTTGTGGAGAGTGTCCCCCCAACCCCAACGGTTGACGTGACCTTCCGGGTTGATATGGCAAACGTATCTTCAGTTAGCCCAGCTGGCGTGCGCATAGCTGGTAGCTTCAATGGTTGGACTGACCAAGTCATGACCAATGTTGTGGATGATATTTGGGAAATAACCGTGGAACTTGAGGCGGGTGAAGTGATTCAGTACAAGTTCAAGAATGGCCCAAATGGCTGGGAAAATAGCCTTGATTTGCAGGCATGTGGCATTGACGATGGCAATGGAGCATTCAACCGCTTGATGACAGTTGGAGACTTTGATGTTACATTACCGGATGTTTGCTTTAATTCTTGTGTGGAATGTAATGCAGGCAATGCTAATGAATCAGCCTTCTCCAAGGCAGTTGGCGTAAACCCGAACCCAGCTGGCACCTACGTTAATGTGACCTACAACTTCGAAAACATGGTGAACCTCAACGTTCGCCTTGTGAACACACTTGGCCAGACCTTGCTGGAGCGCAACCTCGACAATGCCCTCAATGGCAGCGAGCGTTTCGACATTGCCAACCTGCCAAGCGGTGCATACACGGTTGTGTTCTCCAATGGCGCACAGACCGTTGCGAAGCGATTGATTGTTGAATAAACCAAGTTTTTGGTTTTTCACCATAAAACAAAACCCGCTCCGGGCAACCGGAGCGGGTTTCTTTTTTTATTCGTAGCCTTCTGGCTCAAAGCCGGTTATCGTTCACCATGCCCAAAAGTTCGTCACGATAGTTCTTCCCTATGGGCAAATGCTTGGGCTGGCCCTTTTCGATGACCTCCACCATGTTGCCAACGATGGCTTCCACCTTGCCGATGTTCACGATATAGGAACGGTGTATGCGGCGGAAAATCTTGGCGGGCAGCTTGTCCTCCAAGCTCTTCATGGTTTGCAAGGTGATGACCCGGCCCTTTTCAGTGCGGATAATGACGTAGTCCTTCAAGCCCTCAATATAAAGCACCTCCGAGAAGTTGATTTTCACAAACTTCTTGTCCGCTTTCACGAAGATGAAATCATCGGAGTCGCCGATTTCCACATGCGAAGCCCCTTCCTTGCGTTTCAGTTCGATTTGGTCAACGGCCTTGTTGGCTGCCTTCATGAACCGCTCCAAGGAGATGGGTTTGAGCAGATAGTCCGTGGCGTTAAGCTCAAATCCCTCTATGGCATAGTTGGAATAAGCCGTTGTGAAGATGACGAGCGGTGGGTCGCTCAGTGTCTTCAAAAAATCAATGCCCGTTAGCTGCGGCATCTGTATGTCGAGGAACATCAGGTCAATATCGTTGTGCTTCAACGCTTCGTTTGCCTCAAATGCATTGGAGCAACGCTTGACCAGGCAGAAGTCTGGTATTTTCTCGATGTAGGTTTCCAGCACGTCGAGTGCCAGTGGTTCGTCGTCAACGATGATGGTGTTAATCATATTGAAATTGTTGAATTGCTAAATTTTGGATTGCCAAATTGTTGGATTGTCGTTGGGAGACTTGCAACAATTCAACAAAGGCTACTCTTCCAATCGCAGCACCAACCGCACAGCGTAACTTGTAGGAGCATCATCCACGGTCAGTTGGTAGCGGTTGGGGTAGAGTAAGTCGAGACGGCGGCGGACGTTGACCAAGCCGATGCCTCCACTGCGGGGGTGGTTTTGCTTCGGCATGACTTCTCCCTTGCTGTTTTCGATGCGTAAATCTATGTCATTGCCCCTAACATTGAGACGGATATTTACAAATCCCTTTGAGATATGGCTGCCCAGGCCATGTTTGAAGCAGTTTTCGATAAAGGGTATGAACATCAGCGGGGCAATTTTCTGGTCGCTCACCAAGCCTTCTACTTCGTACAGAATGTCCACCCGGTTGCCTTGGCGGATGCGCTCCAATTCGAGGTAGTTGGCAATATAGTTTACCTCTTTGCTCAAGGGGACCCACTTTTCATTGCATTCATAGAGCATGTAGCGCATCATCTCGCTCAACTTCAGCACGATGTCTGGTGCGAGGTCCGATTTTTTGAGGGTTAGTGCATACAGGCTGTTGAGGGTGTTGAACAGGAAATGGGGGTTGATCTGCGACTTTAAGAACCTTAGCTCCGATTGCATGGTTTCGGTGACGAGTTCTTGTTTTTCCTTGATATTGGTGTACCAATCCACCGTGATTTTCACGACAGTGGAAGTGGCTAATACAAAGAAATTGGGAATAAAATACCAGTTGAGGTTTTCAACGACCTCGGCACGTATATTCGGATGGCCACTTGATTTGAGGTAAATCAACAATGACTCAAGGGGCGTCACGATTAGTACCGTCAATATCAGGAACCCAACATAAGGCAAGAATTTTTTGTCCACAAGATATTGAGGAATCAATCGGTAAACATTGTAATAAACGGCCATCCCAAGAATCATCAACCTGACCACGTTGTTGCTTACCGTATAAAAAAACGGTTGGTGGGTCATCAACACCTCTACCATTGAATACAGCAAGAACAGGAACGCCCAAAATAGCGAATGGCGGATGGCTCTTGTAGAAGCCACCTTTAGCAGGCGTTTTTTTATGTTCGTACTGATGGTCATCTGATACTTCCAGCTTTCTGATTTTTCATGGGGCAATATTGGCTGATACGGGAGCAAATTAGAGAATTATTTAGATGAAAAAGCGGTTGCATCCGATTTGCATTCAAAACTGCAAGGCATTTGTCAGTTGCCAGTTGAAAGCGATATTGCTTAGCTTTGCACCTGATTTGCAACTTATGAACCATGCTGGTGCGCCGACTTTGGTGGGCTGGCTATCAAACGAGCAGATGGTTTACCTGACAAGAAGAGAACGCTTCAATGCAGCCCACAAACTTTGGGTAGAAGATTGGAGCGAAGAGAAAAACGTTGAGTGGTTCGGCAAGTGTGCCAACCGCAACTGGCATGGCCACAACTACGACCTATACGTGACCGTAAAGGGCAAGCCCGACCCTATCACTGGCTTTGTGATGGATGTGAAGGACTTGAGCCAGATCATCAAAGAGGTTATCGTCGAGCAGGTGGACCACTGCAACCTCAACCTTGATGTGCCTTTTATACCCAAGGGCATGCAGCCCACCACGGAGAACCTTGCCGTGCTGTTTTGGCAACAATTGCAGCCCCATATCAAGGGCTGCCAGTTGCACTGCATCAAATTGTGGGAGACGGAGAATATTTATGTGGAGTATTTTGGGGAGTAATTATGAGTAGCAATAGTAATGGGCTGCCCAGCTTTGCCGGGCAGCCCATTACTATTGCTGCGCATAGTTACCGCTCTGCTGCCCCCTTCTTGATGTCCTCCACCACTTCTGGGTTCAACAGGGTGGATGTATCACCAAGGTTGGACACATCGCCTTCCGCAATCTTTCGAAGGATGCGCCGCATGATTTTACCGGAACGGGTCTTTGGCAGGCCTGGTACGATTTGAATTACATCGGGCTTGGCTATCGGGCCGATAATCTTCGTTACCGTAGCCAGTACTTCCTTCTGGAACTTTTCGACATCGGGCACTTGGCCATCCGTGATGATGTAAGCATAGATGCCCTGTCCCTTGATTTCATGAGGGAAGCCGACCACGGCACTTTCGATGCATAGCGGGTGCTCGTTGATGGCATTCTCCACTTCGGCAGTGCCGATGCGGTGGCCGCTTACGTTTATCACGTCGTCCACCCGACCGATGATGCGGTAGTAGCCATCGGCATCCCGACGGGCACCATCGCCCGTGAAGTACTTGCCCTCAAAGGTGGCAAAATAGGTCTGTTTGCAGCGGGCGTGGTCGCCATAAGTGGTACGGATGATGGCCGGCCAAGGGAATTTCATGCAGAGCATGCCTTCCACTTCGTCGCCCTCTATTTCATTGCCGGAGGCATCTACCAAACAAGGCTGCACGCCAGGCAGGGGCAGCGAGGCGTACGTAGGCTTCAGCGGCGTAATATCTGCCAAAGGCGAAATGAGGATGCCCCCAGTTTCGGTTTGCCACCATGTGTCAACGATGGGGCAGCGGCCCTTCCCAATTTTATCATGGTACCAATGCCAAGCCTCGGCATTGATGGGTTCGCCCACCGAACCGAGTACCCGCAGGTTGCTCAGGTCGTGGCCTTCCGTCCATTCGTCGCCAGCGGCCATGAGGGCACGGATGGCAGTTGGGGCGGTATAGAAAATATTGACCTTGTACTTTTCGCAGACCTGCCAAAATCGGCCCGAATCGGGGTAGGTGGGTACGCCCTCGAACATGAGGGAGGTAGCGCCATTGAGCAGCGGCCCGTAAACGATGTAGCTGTGCCCTGTAATCCAGCCCACGTCGGCGGTACACCAATAGACCTCACCTTCCCGGTATTGGAAAACATTGCTGAAAGTATAACCCGCAAAAACCATGTAACCGCCTACGGTATGCACCACGCCCTTGGGCTTGCCTGTAGAACCGGAGGTATAAAGGATGAAAAGCATGTCCTCGGCGTCCATTTGCTCAGGCTCACACGCGGCAGCCTGCGTTGGTACGATTTCGTGCCACCAAACGTCCCGGTCAGCGTTCCAGTCCAAGGGGTCTCCTGTATGTTTGAGCACCAACACTTTTTCGATGCTGGGGCAGCCGAGTGACAGGGCGTCGTCCACCACCTTCTTGACAGGAATGTTTTTCGCACCCCGCGCATTGTAGTCGGAGCAAATCACCATTTTACAAGAAGAATCATGGATGCGGTCGGCCAAAGATTGCGCTGAAAAACCAGCAAATACCACGCTGTGGACAGCGCCAATGCGGGCGCACGCCAGTACCGCTATTGCCAATTCGGGTACCATCGGCATATAGAAGCAGACCCTGTCACCTTTTCCGATGCCCAAGGACTTGAGTGCGTTGGCCGTGCGGCAGACTTCATCGTACATTTGTTGGTAGGTCAAGCTCCTGGCAGGCTTGTCAGGGTCGTTTGGCTCCCAAAGGATGGCTGTTTGCCCGGCACGGGTGGCCAAATGGCGGTCGAGGCAGTTGTAGGTAATATTGGTCTTGCCGCCTTTGTACCATTTTATATCAGGTGTCTTGAATTCCCATTCCAGTACGGATTCCCAAGGCTTGTACCAATGGTAGTGCTTCGCAACTTCGCCCCAGAAGCCTGCCGGGTCGTCCACGCTGCGCTGATAAACTTGTCTGTATTCTTCCAGTGAGCCGATTTGAAGTTTCATGACTTAGTTTTTAATTGTATTCTAATCGCCTTTTGGGGGTAAATTTTGAACAAAAATCCCGCACTACGCATTTTTGAACCTTGATTTTTTTCAATCTTGTCTTTGCAAAAAATCACCTGACGAATAGCTGTTTTTAGAACTAATATCTACAACATGAAAATCCTAATTGTAGAAGATGAGCCTTCCATTTCCAATTTGATAAAAAAAGGCTTGGAAGAAAACGGCTTTGAAGCTGTACAAGCCTTTGATGGGGAATTGGGCCTGAAATTGGCCCAGCGTTCCGATTTTGCGCTCATTATCCTTGATATTATTCTGCCTGGGATGAACGGGTTGGAGGTTTGCCAAAAATTGAGGGGTGGGTTGAACCTCCAAACGCCGATTCTGATGCTGACGGCCCTCAGCGAGACCGACGATGTGGTTACAGGACTTGATGTCGGTGCGGATGATTATCTCGGCAAACCTTTTAAGTTCAAGGAACTATTGGCAAGGGTGCGGGCACTGACCCGGCGGGCTGGATCTGTGCCTCCGCCCCCAGCTAACCAATTGAAAGTTGCTGACCTCATCGTTGACCTTGATGCCAAAACCGTCAAGCGGGCTGGCAGCGAGATAAAACTCACTGCAAAGGAGTTTTTCCTGCTCGAATACCTGATGCGCAACCGAAACCGGGTGCTCAGCCGTGTTGATATCCTCGAAAAAGTTTGGGACATTAATTTTGACCTCGGCACGAACGTCGTGGATGTTTACATGAATTACCTTCGCAATAAGATTGACAAGCCTTTTGAAACAAAACTCATCCAAACCGTGGTCGGTATGGGTTATGTGCTTAAGGAGGTTTAAAGGTGTAGGGTTTTGCCAGTTTCTTAGCATCCAGCAAAATGAAAATCCGAAACAGGTTGACATTGATATACGCCTTGGCTGCCATCATCGTTTTGACGGTGTTGGGTGAACTGGTGTTTTATTTCACGTCGAGGTTTCATCAGCAAGAATTTGCCGAGCGCCTGGAAGAAAGGGTGCAACTCACAGAACAGATTTTCTTGGAAAAGGACGAGGCATTGGGGCAGGCAGTTCGGGACAAGTTCTTGCAACGGCTTGATAATGAGGAGGAATATGTCATCACACTAAAACAGAGTGGCCTTGATTCCCTGGATGCCTTGTTTTACAAAGGATTGTCAAAAGATATATCCACCAGCAACGCAGTGACCTTCAAGCAAGGCAAGCGGCAAGGGGTTGCAAAAATCTACGACCTGCCTGCTGGGGAGTTTGCGGTCGTAGTAACGGCTGAGGATGTTTTTGGAAATACGAAACTGGATTTCCTGAAGAAAATCCTGATAATTGGAATCCTGTTGGGCCTATTGGTATTGGTCATGGTAGGGTGGTTTTCGAGCCAACAAGCCTTGCGGCCATTGGAGACCAAAATCAAAAAAGCCAGTAAAATCAGCGCCTCCAACCTCAACCTCCGTTTGGAGGTCAAACACCCCGATGATGAAATAGGGGAATTGACCATCGCCTTTAACCGGATGCTCGACCGCATACAGGCTGGGTTCGAGGCTCAACGGGGCTTTGTCGCCAATGCCAGCCATGAAATCCGCAACCCGCTGGCGGCTATCATCGGCGAGGCTGACCTTCTGCTCGAAAAGGACAGGCCCATTGCGGAGTACAAGGCTACTTTGCAAAATATTGTCTCAGAAGCTGAACGGCTACATAAACTCGCCAACCAATTGCTCGAACTGAGCAAAGCCGAGGCGATGGACAACCTCCCTGAACTTCAGGCCGTGCCATTAGACCAACTCTTGCTGGAAACATTGGAGCGATTCCCAACCGATAGGGTTCACCTTTATTTTGAAGAAACCGATACAGAACCGCTCATCAATGCCAATACGCCTTTGTTGCAAACGGCGTTTTCAAATATCATTGATAATGCGCTGAAATACTCTGAAAATCAATTGATTGAGATTGAGTTCCGAACAGTTGGCGGTGGGTTTCAAGTCAAGGTGGCAGACAAAGGGATAGGCATTTCTGTTGAAGACTTAAAGCAAATATACGTACCGCTGTTCCGCTCTCGCAATGCACGCAAGCTGCGTGGGCACGGCGTTGGCCTGCCCCTTGCCCGCCGCATCATCCTGTTGCACGGTGGCCAACTGCTCGTCGAATCCAAAGGCGAAGGCCAAGGCACTGTTGTAACTGTCACGGTTCCCCGCGCCGGTAGAGGCAATTCTTGAATCATTCATCCCCCCTCCTCATCCCATCCTCCTTTCTAATCTCATTCTAATCTGGCTCTAAATCCCCTCTAATATTGACCCCGCAGTTTTGCATCGAAAAAGCAATTGCTTCGAGTTTTTGACCAAAATTGTAAAATCATGCACAATACACATCCACTTCACCTGCCAGGAAAGGGCTTTTTGTCCAATTTCAAAGATGATTTACCAGCCAGTATCGTAGTCTTCCTCGTCGCTACGCCCCTTTGCCTTGGAATTGCACTCGCTTCCGGTGCCCCATTGTTTTCGGGCATTATTGCGGGCATCGTTGGCGGTATCGTGGTGGGATTGGTCAGTGGCTCCTCATTGGGTGTGAGTGGGCCAGCGGCGGGCCTTGCCGTCATTGTGCTCAATGCCATAGCAACATTAGGCTCATGGGAGACTTTCCTGCTTTGTGTGGTAATTGCTGGGGTCATCCAATTGGCACTTGGCTACCTGAGGGCGGGTATCATCGGCTATTATTTTCCATCTTCCGTCATCAAGGGCATGTTGGCAGGCATCGGCCTCATCATAATTCTAAAGCAGATTCCTCACGCCTTTGGGTACGATAAGGTGCCAGAAGGTAGCGAGTCTTTTTTGCAGCCCGACCAGCAGAACACGTTCAGTGAACTGTTAAATATGCTGAACTTCCTGCAGCCGGGTGCCATCATTGTCACCTTGGTTTCGTTGGCCATCCTTATTTTTTGGGACAGGCCATTCATGAAAAAAATAAAATTGTTCCATTGGCTGCAAGGCCCGTTGGTGGCTGTGGTTGCTGGAATTGTGCTCAACCAATTGTTTGTGGTAGCAGCGCCCAGCTTGGCCATTGATGGCAAGCACTTGGTGCAGTTGCCAATCGCTGATGGAATCGGCGGCTTTTTTGGCCTGTTTTCCATGCCAGATTTCAGCCAATTGAACAATATAGCGGTCTATACCACCGCCCTGACCATTGCCATCATCGCCAGTTTGGAAACGCTACTTTGCGTTGAAGCCACCGATAAACTCGACCCTTACAAAAGGGTGACGCCTACCAACCGGGAACTGAAGGTGCAGGGAATCGGCAATATCGTTTCCGGTCTGATTGGTGGCCTTCCCATCACGCAGGTAATTGTTCGCAGCTCCGCAAATATTCAGTCTGGAGGGAAAACGAAGACCTCGGCCATCCTGCATGGTGTGCTGTTGCTTTTGGCGGCCATAACCATACCCGCCATCCTGAACCTTATTCCACTTGCAACGCTTGCCGCCATCCTTTTTGTGGTAGGCTATAAATTGGCGAAGCCTTCCCTGTTCAAATCAATGTACCGCTTGGGCTGGACCCAGTTCTTGCCTTTCGTGGTGACGGTATTGGGCATTGTTTTCACCGACCTGCTCATAGGCATTGGACTGGGCATGGCTGTGGCAGTGTTCTACATTTTACTGAACAACTTCAGGAACCCCTATTTTACTACGGAGGAGCCACATACGCTTGGAGGCCCCATCCGCATAAAGCTTTCGGAAGATGTCTCCTTTTTGAACAAGGCTGTCATACTTGAAACACTCGACCACATACCTGAGAACAGCAAAGTGGAAATTGATGCCACGAAGTCCATGCACATTGATTACGATGTCTATGAAATCATCCGTGAGTTTGAAGAAAAAGCGCAGATGAGAAACATCGAACTCACTTTGAAAGGCTTTTCCACCTTGCGACAAGAGAACGATTCTGTCATACGGATGAAAAGTTTATTTAAAAAGCAAAAACAGAAAAGGTCTGGTTCAATGGAACCTGTCCACATGAACTGATAACGACCATCATTTGGCGACCTGACCGCCATTCCCCGAAACGGGATTTGTAGGCTTTGGGGATTAAGGAAATCGAAAATACAAGCCGATACGATGAACATCGAAAACCTGCGCTGATAGGTTCAATGGTTTGGTTATCAATTGCTTGCATAATTTTTTTTCACAAGATTTTCCTAACTACAGTCAATTCATACGTTTCGGGAATGTCGGCAAGGTTGCCATAAAACATTAAAAAATGAGGACGCATACGAAAGAAACACAGCAAAGCCTGACCCCTCAAAAAGCATTTCAAATATTGAAGGAGGGCAATGAGAGGTTTGTCAGCAACCTCCGATACAACCGCAACCTGCTCCAGCAAGTGAATGAAACGAGCACTGGGCAATTCCCATTTGCGGTTGTCCTAAGCTGCATTGACAGCCGTACCTCGGCAGAATTGATTTTCGACCAGGGCCTCGGTGATATATTCAGTGTACGAATAGCAGGCAATGTGCTGAATGATGACATATTGGGAAGCATGGAGTTTGCCTGCAATGTGGCTGGCTCCAAGCTCGTCATGGTTTTGGGCCACTCCAGGTGTGGTGCCGTAAAAGGTGCGTGCAGCCATGTGGAAATGGGCCATTTGACCGGACTCCTCGAAAAGATACAGCCGGCAATTGAAAATATTGCTTCCAAGAAATTACAAATTTCATTCGATGAAACGGTAGAGGAAGTGGCTTCCGAGAACGTGAAGCTTCAAATGGAAGACATTCTCCGCCGCAGCTCCATCCTGCGAAACCTTTACAAGGAAGGGAAAATTGGTTTGGCAGGCGCCATGTACAGTGTGGAAACTGGCGTGGTAGAGTTCTTTGAACCCAAATTCCACGAAGTTAGGAGCGAATCAGCCATGCTTGAAGAAGAATTGACAGTTGGGTAATAAGTGTCAAACATTAGTTAGTCCAAAATCCTGTGTTTTTACAAAGTTGGTCTATAGAAATGGGCGGCTGCCTCGGCGCTGCCCATTTTATTTTACCCCAGCACCTCTTCCAGCACTTCGTGTGAATGGACGGTCGGAAAATGCTCCATATGCAGTTTGTAATAGTTCAATAACGATTTAAGCAGGTTTCTTCGCTCATCTCTGTCCAAATGGACTTCGTGACAGCGTTCCATTGGCAACAGGAGCAGCTGGTAGAGGCTGCCAGCCGCAAACTGTGCAAGCCAGTGTTGGTGTTGTGGTTTCACATCGGTGAATGTTCCCTCTTGCAAGTCGAAAAAAGGGGTTTCAGCGTTGTAATCCCCAGCTGGCATAAAGCCAAGGTGCTCGGCCAAGTGTACCATGAAATGCAGGTGCAGGTTGGCGATGGAGTGGGGCGTTTCATCCAGGTAGATGAAATTGCGGAGCAAAAAATCGAACAGCACTGGCTGCGCCTCATGGCCTTGAATCCCGTTTCGGGCAACCTCTATCATAAAAAGCCCTACCGAACTCCGCCTAATATCGAATGGGATAGACTTGTAAACATGGTAAGGTTTCACCTCTTTCAGGCGGGTCAGGTCGTGCCCGTCCTTTTCGTAGGCCACCAGTTCAATAGGCGTCATGGGCTGCAGAAGCCCTGCGCTCACGGTGGGCCGGTGCGACCGCACCCCGCTCACGATGTACGAGCGCATCCCTTTTTCCTCGGTGAAAACATCAATGATGACGCTGGTTTCCGAGTATTTTTTCGACTTGAAAACGATGCCAAGTGTCTTGATTAGCACTTTCGATTGCGGATTTAGTTTCCCTGTTGGAATGACAAAAAAGTATGGATTTTGGATACTGGATGAACCTGACCTGGTTGTTCGGGTAGTAACAAAGGTAGCCATGATTACGTCAATTTGAAAAAAGGATGTGCAGCCTATTCCACAAATGATTTTGTGAAACAAAAGTTAAAAAAGCTGCCATTCGTCGAGAAAACGCCTACGAACAGGCAACCTGATTTGGAACGGGGCAACCATCAGGGCATACATTTGTCCATCACTCGAAAGAAATCACCTGACACATAAATCGGCAGCGGCCATCGAGCGTGTGCCGCTGCCTCCCCAAAAAACGAAAATCATCAAATAGCTGAAAATGAAAACGTCTGTATTCGTTCTGTTGCTTTTGTTGTTCACAAAATTGGGCTTTGCCCACCTCACGAGCGACACGATTCCTGTCGGCAAGGCTTACGAGCAATTTGACCAATCCTGCCGTGATGGGCTGAATATTTGCCTCGTCGGCGACTGGATGAATATTGGGGAAGTCCCGCAGGTCAATGGTTTCGCTTCCTTGAGCATGTACGGTAGCGGCAAGTTCGAGGGTGTTGATGCCAAGGGGAAGCGCATCTGTGGTACCTATGAAATATCGAAGGACAGCCTGACTTTGGTTTTTCGCAAAATATGCGAGAAAACCGGCGAAGACCTTGGGAGCCTGATAGCCAATATTGAGTTGGTGGATGGCCACATGTTGTCTTTGAACTTGCCCGAAGAATTGGGCGGTACGCAGGTGTTCATCCAATAAGAAATTGAGTAGTGTAAAATAGCCATTTACGAGAAAGGGCGCCCCACGGGGCGCCCTTTTATTTTGCATATCAATACTCAATTTGAGATGCATCCTTTCAAATCGGTGTTATCAGTATTTGACCAAATTGCCCGATTTGGGAGGGGAGTTGCCAATTTTTAGCCTATAAAAATAGGTTCCTTTTGGAACCAAGCTGGCGTCCCATTTCAGTTTGACAACCTTCTTGTCATTGAAGAACCCTTTTTCGAAGTGAACCTGTCTTCCAAGCGCATCGAAGATTTCCAAGCTGACCCGTTGATACCCAACCACATCCAACCAGAAATTGACTTCGTTGTTGAAAAGCGTCGGCCATATTTTCAGGCTCCCGATTGGCGGTTCGACCACCTCCACGGTATCCACTAATTGGGCCATAGCGCCATCCATCCATTCAAGTCGGTCGGCGAGCCAAGTCCTCATACGGAGCACTTCGCCGTGGTAGCTGCCCGTCACAACGGGGTTTGGCCAAACGTATTCGTTCAAGGTTGGCCACCGCTGGAAATTGCGCTGTGCTGGTGCTTGAAGCAGGTTTTCGAGGGAGTCAACGAGGCCCAAAATCCTGTCGTCGCTGAATTTTTCGGCCCTTAAAGCCACCCATCGCTCTTTCATGTCCTTCACGAAGGTCGGCTCATTGAAAAGCTTGTTCCACCAGAAATGCACTACCCAGAAATCGCCGGGGCAAACTTGGTTGAAGTCAATGGCCCAGCCCTGGAAGTCGGGGCCGATGCAATAATCCACATTGCTGAAGCCAAGGTTGAAATCCCAGACCGGGCCGAGATGCAGGCGGCTGTCCACGCTGTCACGGTCTTTGTACATGTAAGTGCTCAGACGGTATCCGTCCACGTTCCGACTGATTTCCTGAATGAAAATCATGTTGATGACCGATTCCACATCCAAGACGCTCCGATAGCCCGTGTTCGGGTCGGCGAAGTTGGAAGAGGCCATGATGTTCTCAAAATTGGCGATATAGTTTTGGATGTAAGCCCTTTGTTCCGGTTTGATTTCGTCAGGGGCAGGGTAGTGGTACTGATAAGTGGTGCCGCCGGGCTGGCCACCTGGCATCGCCGGGTATGCTGACGGGAACCCATCTGAAACCAACCCATCGAACTTGTCGAACTTGAGGATATACCCCCCAGTCACGTCGTCCCCCGTGGTTTCGTCGGGGTCGAGCTTGCTGATGTCCACCCGGTTTTTATCCCTTTTTATTTTTTCGGTGAAAACATATACGCCACGGTAATCGCCATTGATGACCACCTCACAGAAGCGTACCCTTGGAGCATAGGGCATGACCCAGCTCGCCAGCGTGAAGGCAATGGCGTTGCGCATGAGCGTCTTGTCGCTGTATGGCCCGTGCAGCACCCAATCATTTTCTTCGGGGTAGCCTAAGATGGAAACATCATTGGAGGTGCTGTCTGGGTTTTGGGTCTCCACTGCGAAGTTGTTTTTTGGGAACCATTGCGAGCTGCTGCCCCTGATTTCGATGCCGATTTGACCATCATAGTCATTGAATGGGTCAGTGATGTTGTTGATGGCCCCATCGCCGTTCCAGATGACGCCAAGGTGGGCAGTTCGTTTTGGTTCATCCACGATGGCCTGCCCGTTCACGGTCTCAATGACGAAAATGGGCAGGTTGGAAGTGGTCAGGGTTTGGGAGTAAAGGCCCAGACAGAATAGGTTGGCCAAAACTGTCAATACTGAAGCTATTTTCATCAAATCTTTTTTTCAGATGATATTGGAAATCTTGATTTTAAAGCCTTTTAGAATCTGACCACCATAAAGCAACTCGTCAAATGGAACCGTCTCAGATTGCAGTTTTGGCCTGAAAACATAAGTCGTTTTTTTGTAAGGGTCTATCAGCCAGCCGAGTTGGCAGCCATTTTCCATGTACTCTTCCATTTTGGACTTCAAAGATTCTGCGCTTTGTGAGCCTGAAACCAGCTCAATGACGAAGTCGGGGCACAAGGGCACATGTTTTTCATGTTGGCGCTCGGTCAGGGATTCCCAGCGCTCATTGGCAACCCAAGCAACATCGGGCGAGTAGGTGGCCCCATTTGGCAATTTAAACCCAGTGGATGAGTCGAACACTCGGCCTTGCTTTTTTTTGCGGTTCCAAATTACAAACTCAGTACTGAGTTCGACGTTTCTTATGCCTGTATTTCCCCCTGTGAGTGACATAATTATGATTTGTCCTTTGGCATTGCGTTCAATCCTTAGATTGTCATTGATTTGGCAGAATTCAAAAAATTGGTCGTCCGTGAAGCCGCCGTTGGGCAGCAACAACCTCAGATAGCCAACATCCTGCTCGACTTTTTCTTCTTTTTTCTCTGCGGTCAATACCATTTTGTACTTTTTAAAATTTCACCAAATTTACAAAAATCCGAGAACCCGCCACGCCTTCAGTCCATCGGATAGACAATCCCTGTTTCCCTGCGCACCCAGTCCATTGTCTCCATCAACTGAACACTGAAGTCGAGCGGTAGTTTGTCGCTTTCTGTTTTGCCATTGCGCAAGCATTCGTTTACTTCTAAAATCTCATGATAGTACCCCCACCCTGTTAGCGGGAGGTGCAGGCTTTCCGATTCTTTTTCATAAAAACTAATGGAAATATCTTGCGGATTGATGAAGCGGTTGTGCAATTGAAGGGTACCTGTTTCACCATATAAATATGCCTCAATGGGTGTGCGGACAACCAGCGAGCAATCCAGGATGGCAAGGCGATCGCCAGGGTATTCGAATATCATGGCGCAACTGTCGTCGGCACCTTGTGCGCTTTTTATGGCGGTTGCCTTGATGTTGGTAGGCTTTCCCCAAAGGCAGTTGGCGAGGAAAATCGTATAAATCCCCACATCGAGCAGTGCACCGCCTCCGAGGGCAGGGTTGAAAACCCGGTGCTCTGGGGGGAAGTCGGCCTTGAAGCCAAAATCGGCACGGATTGTTTTCAACGCCCCGATATAACCCGTGTTCACCAGCCGTAGCGCCTCTACGAAGCCGGGAATGAACCTGGTCCAAATGGCCTCCATCAAAAACACCCCGTTGGCACGGGCGCAGTCCACCATGCGGCGCACTTCGCTGGAGTTCATGGCAAACGGTTTTTCGCACAACACCGCAATCCCTTTTTCGAGGCACATAATAGTATGCTCACAGTGCCCGGTATGGGGTGAGGCGATATAGACCACATCGAGGTCGGGGCAGTCGAGTAGGGCCTCGTAACTGCCAAAGGCATGTGCTGCGCCATGCTCCTGCGCAAAGGCCCTTGCCCGCTCCAAGGAACGGGAGCCAACAGCGTGGAGTTTTGCGCCAGCAACCAGTTTGAGGTCGTGGGCGAACTTGTGGGAAATGCGGCCTGGGGCGAGTATGCCCCAATTGATGGCTGTTTTCATCAAATTTTCTATTTTGTGAAGGACGGCGGCGAATTTAGTACCCAATGTATTAGCTCGCTAAGTAACAGTTAAAAAATAACTTCTTGTGGTTGTGGCGGCTTCGCCGGCACAACCACAAACAACTTCCAAAACTAATGTGGCAGGAAGTGGCATAATTTTTCCGAGTATCCAATTACAACCCAAAATATTTGAATAATTTTGTTTTGATGAAGAAAGCACACACTGCACACACTTGAGCCCCCCGCTGCATTCCATCTTCAAGCATAACATCAGTGAGAAAATTTAGCACGGCATTCATCCCGGCAATATTCCTTTGCCAAATCGTCCTTGCCCAGTTTGCATCGGACACCGTATTCACGCATGTGGCTGTCATGCCCAGTTTTGGCGATTGCAGCCCACATTCCGAAGGCCCGGAAGCCAGGAAGCATTGTTCCGACCAGGCCCTTGTACAATATTTGTCAAGGCATCTTGAATATCCTCAGGAGGCTGTCGCCAATAGAATTGAGGGCACGGTTTACGTGAATTTTATGATTGATGAAAAAGGGCAAGTACAATCCCCTTACCTGTTGATGGACATAGGAAGTGGTTGTGGGGAGGCCGCATTGGAAGTGGTCAAGTCCATGCCTGCATGGGACCCAGGCCTGCAAAACGGGCATCCGGTCAAGGTTAAGCTCAACCTTCCCGTTCAGTTCTCGCTCCGAAAGGAGGATTCATCGGAGCAGTACAGCATCACTTGGGGCGACATCGTTGGTGACACAATCACTGCTGCGCAATTGCAGCGCAACCTGCCCTTTAGTGTGTACGTCAGGGGGCCAGAGGGCGATACCCGCTATGTTGACCAACTTGGTTTGAACTACGTCAAGGGCAAACGAGACTACACAGCCATCAGCCGGGGTGCCATCAATGAAGAAATGTCAAGCCTCATTCAAAAAGTGAAAGGTGGAGGCCGTCTTACCATTACTGCTTCCGTGCAGGAAAACGCCCAGTTCGTCATTGTGTCAAGGACGTTTGAGGTCTTGGAGTGAAGTCCGGTGCGCTGTATTGTTTCCAATATTTATGCGCAAAAGAACTATATGATTTTGAGTACACTATATGTGCCTATGATTTTTACCTTTGCCCGATGAACAAAGTAGGGGTTTTATACCTTTGCTTTAAAAGGCACGACCTGTTTGAAAACAAGGCTTGTAGAAACTACATCAGGTAATAAATTGGACGATATTCTACTCCGTAATTTTGCCATTCTCGTTTTCAATCGGATTGTTTCCAACTCATTTATCATCAAAAAAATTAAAAGTTTAACATGAGAATGAACTTAACACTAAGGTTGCTCGCAATCATGATGGTGGCTGTGCTTGCGCTTCCGTCCTGCGTTTCAAAGAAGAAGTTCCAACAGTTGATGGATGAAAAATCTGCCATCGCCAACTCGCTTGCTGAAAGCCAGAAGCAAATCAATACGCTGGAAGGCCAAGTTTCGACGCTGCAAAGCGATATGGCCAGCCAGAAGACGAAGTTTGAGTCTGACATCAACGGTCTGCGCAAGGACGTTGACAAGGCAAAAATGGATGCCGATGCTGCCAAAAAAGCAGCTGCCGACAAAGATGCTGAACTTGCACGCATCAAGAAGGAAATCAAGGAGTCGTTTGGCCTTGGCAGCGACGTACAGGTTTCCAACCAAAACGGCGAAATGGTGGTTACATTGGCTGAGCCAGTCAACTACAAAAGCGGCTCTTCCAAGCTGAACCGCCAAGCCCGCAAGTCGGTGGAGGCATTGGCTACTTCTTTGAAGAACAATCCTAATATGCACCTGCTCATTGAGGGCCATGCCGATTCGGACAAGTTCCCAAGCAGTGGTTACAACAACTGGGACCTCAGCGTTGACCGTGCCATGAACGTGGTGAAGCGCCTTGTCAAATTGGGCGTGAACCCTTCTCAATTGACAGTGGCTGGTCGTGGTGACACTGCCCCAGCTGCTCCAAACGACAGCAAGGCCAACAAGGCGAAGAACCGCCGCACTGAGGCCAAGCCGTCGCCTAAGACGGGAACAATCTACCAGATTGGCCAATAACGCTGTTCCTTTGAATGGCAAAAAACCGGCATGAGCAGCGACTTGTGCCGGTTTTTTTGTTTTATCTTTCTTCCAATTAATATTCAAACCATGAAGACTCACCTACTCCTGTTTTTGAGCCTAATCACTATAATTTCTTGTGGGAACCCCCAACCTGAGGAAGCCACGGAACAGCCGGAAACGACCGCCGCCAAAACTATCGGAAAGGTAGAACGGATGTTGCCGGAACTGGATGCTGTATTGGATACCAATGCCAAAATTGAAGTGCTTGCCGAAGGCTACACATGGTCGGAAGGCCCGCTTTGGGTTGACAAAGAAGGCTACCTCCTTTTCACCGATGTGCCCGAAAACAAAATATATAAATGGAAAGAAGGGGAGGGGGCAAGCCTTTACCTCACACCTTCCGGCTTCACAGGGAAGGAGACCGACAGCACGGAGCCGGGTGGTAATGGCCTCACCTTGGATGCCAATGGCAGCTTGGTCGTCTGCCAGCATGGCGACCGTCGGGTGGCAAGGATGACTGCCCCAATCGGCCAACCAGCCCCACAATTCGAAACGCTGGCCGACAAATGGAAAGGCAAGCGCCTCAACAGCCCCAACGACCTCGTGTTCGACAAGGCAGGGAACCTATATTTCACCGACCCGCCTTATGGTTTGAAGGACCATGATAAGAGCAAGGCCAAAGAAATCCCATTCCAAGGCGTTTACCGGAGGAAAGCGGATGGCATGTTGGAAATGCTGGATTCGGCCATGACAAGGCCCAATGGCATCGCCCTCACGCCAGATGGCAAAACACTGATTGTTGCCAATTCTGATCCCGACTACTGCTACTGGAAGGCTTTTGATATTCAGCCAGACGGAAAACTGACCAATGGCAGGCTGTTCTACGATGCGACCACTGAATCGAAGCAGGGCTTGAAAGGCTTGCCGGACGGCATGAAAATCAACAAACAGGGCATTGTCTTCGCTACTGGCCCCGGTGGGGTGTTGGTGTTCAATAAAGATGGCGTGATGCTTGGGCGCATCAATACCGGTGAAGCAACAGCCAACTGTGCCTTGGGTAAGGATGAGAAAGTGTTGTATCTGACCTCGGATATGTACCTGTGCCGGATTTCACTAAAATAGTGGCTTTTATATTTAACATCATTCCACGTGTCGTTGGGTGATTTTCATTAGAAAATCACCCAATCGCAACCTTCTGTCTGCTGTTTCCTGAAAAATTTGGGTTGACTCATGTTTAAAATAATCTTGGCGGCTCCGCCAGTCAGCCGCCAAGATTATTTTAAAGGGAGCAGTGAAACAGGCTATGATTGGAAAACAGTGAATTAATTCCACAACTCTACATGAAGGAGATTAGTAGTTTAATTGTCATGGCTGCATACCAGTGATTTACAACTGAAAATATATGCTCAAAGTAAATAACTCATTTTTTACCCTTTTTTTAGTCCGTATAAATAATGGATATTTACCCATCGGTTTCCTTACCAAACATTACGTGCTATTAAGTATATCCCTGTGTAGGTATTTAGATTTAATTGTTGCTTGACCCTCAAGCGTCCATTTGTTTATTGATGCTTGTCAAGCAAATTTTAGAAATGCGCTTAAACCTCATTGCATTGTTCGCATTGTTATTCTCCTTTCAATCGGTTGGTTAAAATCAAAGCTGGTTTATTAAAAAATTATGGCGCATAGGCGCTACCTGTCGGTTGCCATAAGGTAATGTACACCTGTATGGCACAACACCGTATTGACTCAATTATTGGACACAATTTTTTAATTAATACTAGCTATCTATGAACTTTTTAACAACACAATTTGGCAATCAACAGCCAAACAAAGGGCTATTCATGCTGAAGCGATTCAGTATGGTCATGCTTCTGATTGGAACATTCATGCTGTTCAATGCTTCAAAAGCTGAAGCAACGGTTTACCTCACCATTCACAACACGGGTTGTGAGGACATGAAGGTTTACAAAAAAGATTGGGGATGGGAATCCTACCAGACCACCATTTCAGCAGGCAGCAGTTGGAACTGCTGGACTTGGTTCAACCAAGAGTTTGTTTTCCGCAAGCTGAGTGGCAGCTACATGAGCAATTATTACTGCACAAGCTCAAGCACACAGAACCACAACTGCGACTCTGGAGGCTGTAGCGGCGGCGGTGCCTGCGGCAACCTCTTGGCGCATTGGAACCTGAATGCCTGTAGTGCTGGCTCCAGCTACGCAGAGTTTACGGCAACCAACACCACGCCAACGGGCTTTAGCTCGGTTAGCACCTCTGTAGTTTCAAACACAGGGGAACACTCCTGCAACTACGGCCAAAGCGGCGAGGGCATGTGCCACGCCATCACCGACGGTTGTTCTTTTGTGAACAACGATGCCAATGCCTACAAGTTTTCGATTACCATCAGCCCATCCAGCGGCAAATCGGCCACCTTGGGCAAACTGACGTTTTATGAGTCGGCCCCAGCAAACTACTCATGGGTCGGCGGTGGCAGCGGCGACAACGACCCGCCTTCCAAGTTTGGCGTTAGGGTAACAAAGAACGGAACCGAGATTTTCAAACAAATTGACATTGCAACCAAAGGAACTTGGACACTTGAAACCATTGATTTCACGGGCGATGCCGACTTCACGGTTACAGCGCAAACGACCTTCAATGTCGAACTGCTTGGCTATTGCCGCCAAGGCACCAGCGGTTATGCTGTTTGGGATATTGATGAAATCAAAGCCTATGGTTGCTCGCAAAATGCAGACCCTTGCGCTGTCAATAACTACTCGATTGACTGCGAAAAGAACATCAACGATGCAGGCTGGAACACCGTAGCTGACTGTAATGTATCGGTTTGTCCCGGCGAAAAAGTCGTCTTGAGCGTCAACCCGAACGGCTACCCGACCTCCTGGACTGGCCCGAATGGTTTCACGGCCAGCACCAACGACATCCTCGTTGCCAACAGCGTAACCCTTTCCAAGGCAGGTGCCTACACGGCTACGGTAAACGTGAATGGCTGCATCAAGACCAAGACTATCACACTGCAAGTGCGTGACACGGACGGCGACGGTGTTTGCAACGATACAGACTGCCAGCCGAACAACCCGGCGTTCCCGGCCACACCTGGTACACCTTGCAACGATGGCAACGCCAACACCACCAACGACGTGGTGACTGCTGATGGTTGCGGCTGCGCTGGCACTGTGCCAAACCCATGCGCCAACCTCGGCGGCGATACGGATGGCGACGGCACTTGCAACAACAACGATTGCCAGCCGAACAACCCGGCATTCCCGGCCACACCTGGTACACCTTGCAACGATGGCAACGCCAATACGACCAACGACGTGGTGACTGCTGATGGTTGCGGCTGCGCTGGCACTGTGCCAAACCCATGTGCCAACCTTGGCGGCGATACAGACGGCGACGGCGTTTGCAACAACAACGACTGCCAGCCGAACAACCCGGCATTCCCGGCCACACCTGGTACACCTTGCAACGACGGCAACGCCAACACCACCAACGACGTGGTGACGGCCAATGGCTGCGGCTGTGCTGGCACACCTGTCACCCCAGTTTGCGACAATATCACGAACGGCGGCACCATCGGCTTCGGTGCAAACTGCCAGTCATCCGCATCCATTGCTTGCAACACGGCAGCACCAAATATCACCAATTGTACAAGCCCGACTGGCGGCACAGGCGCATTGGAAACAATCTGGCTCAAGAGCACCACTTCTTGCAGTTTGCCGACCACCACGGCTGCTCAAGTCATCGCTGGTCAAGACCCGCACTGGGTATGGATTCCCGGCCAAACAGGCTTAACCCTTAGCCCTGGCGTAGTTAGTGCCAACACTTGCTACCTGCGCTGCACCCGTAGGGCTGGTTGCGACAACTACTTGGAGTCCAATATCATCAGCCTTACAACAGACTGCGGTGGTGGCAACACACCTAACTGTACGACTGGCATTACCATCACGACTGGCGCTGGCTCCATTACTGTCACTGGCTTGAATGGTGCTCCGGTAAGTGCGCTGCAGGTATTCACCAGCACTTGGCAGACGCAGTATTCTTGCTTCGCAAACTGTGGTGCTTCGCAAACGGTGAACGTACCGGCTGGCACCTACTATGTTTACGCCAAGTACTACACTGCTGGCTATGCTTTGATTTGTGAAAAACAAGCTACCGTAACGGTTACGGGCGGAACGAATCCTTGTGCCAACCTTGGCGGCGACACGGACGGCGACGGCGTTTGCAACAACAACGACTGCCAACCGAACAACCCAGCCTACCCGGCCACTCCAGGCGCTGCTTGCAACGACGGCAACGCCAACACGACCAACGATGTGATTACTGCCGATGGCTGTGGCTGTGCGGGCACGCCTGTTACCAACCCATGCGCCAATGCAGGTGGTGACACGGACGGCGACGGCGTTTGCAACAACAACGACTGCCAACCGAACAACCCAGCGTTCCCGGCAACACCGGGCACTGCCTGCAACGACGGCAACGCCAACACCACCAACGACGTGGTGACGGCTGACGGCTGTGGCTGCGCTGGTACGCCTGTCAACAACGGCCCAGATTGCAATACGGGTATCACGATTACGACCGGTTCGGGCACTATCACAGTTACTGGACTCGGTGCTGCCCCGGTTAGCTCGGTCCAAGTGCTCACCAGCACTTGGCAGCAGCAGTATTCTTGCTTCGCAAATTGCGGAGCATCGCAAACCATCAACGTGCCTGCTGGCACCTACTTTGTTTACGCCAAGTACTACACCGCTGGCTATGCTTTGATTTGTGAAAAACAGGCTACTGTGACGGTAACTGGCGGCGACCCCTGTGCCAACCTCGGTGGCGACACGGACGGCGACGGTGTTTGCAACAACAACGACTGCCAGCCGAACAACCCAGCCTTCCCAGCTACGCCCGGCACAGCTTGCAACGACGGCAATGCCAACACCACCAACGATGTGGTAACAGCAAACGGTTGCGGCTGCGCAGGTACGCCTGTCAACAACAATAACTGCGTGGTAGGCACACAGCGTACAGTCACCAGCACCAACGACAACTGCGGTACCTGGTGTGGTAGTGCTTATGCCCTCACGTTCGGTGCCAACAACTGCTGGACGGCGGGCAATGACCTCGTTTTCAAGGAGTTCCCGAATGGCACTGCTACGCTTACGGGCACAGTGAAAAAAGGCACCCAGTCCATGAACGTCAACCTGAATTTCACAGGCAAAACTTCCTCTGCTCCCGCCAACAGCCCGCACTACGACCTTTGCGTAAGCAGTGGCGGTTCAGGCTGGTACTACTATACCAATTTCAGTGGCACGATTGGCTCGTACAACATCACCAAATACGGCCCTGCTTTCCAAGTCGGCAATGGTGCCAACCTTCAGGACAATACCTTCGGTGCCTCTGGTTGGTTCTCCTATGGTGGCAGCACCAATGGCGACCTGAACTTCAAATTGGGTGCGTCCAGCAACATCACTGGTCCTGATGCCGACAACGACGGCACTTGTGATGCCAACGACTGCCAGCCGAACAATGCAGCTTATCCTGCCACTCCTGGCACTACTTGCAACGATGGCAATTCCAGCACCACCAATGATGTGGTGCAGGCCGATGGCTGCACCTGCGCAGGTACGCCTTCCAACGGTGGTGGCTCTGGTGGCAACTGGTGCAAAATCGGCAAACGGGTTTGGCACGACAAGAACAACGACGGTATCTTCAATGGCAATGACAGCGGAATCGCTGGCTGTTGGGTGAACCTCCGTGACCACAACGGCAACTCGATGGGCTGGAAAATGTCCGATAGCCAAGGCTATTTCAACTTCGACAACCTTGCTCCAGGCAGCTATAAGCTGGCTTATTCGACCCCGGGTGGTTACATTCCAACGACCAAACATGCTGGAAACGACGCCAATAATGACAGCGATATTGACTACTGGTCGGGCCTTACCGATTTGATTACGATGATTGCTGGCCAATACGTTGACAACTGCGACGCAGGCTACAAAACAGGCCAGTACCTCATCGGCCAGAGCCACGGCTTCAATTTTGATGTGAAAAAAGAATTGGAACACACCAGCCTGTTCTGGGCACACGATGGCGGCGATTTGGTGAACGCCTACATGGTGGAGCGTTCAGCTGACGGCATCAATTTCGAGGCAATCTCCGAGTTCTCTTCCCGTGGCGGCAATGCCAACGAGGTTTACGAGGACTTCGACATTGAGCCAATGAAAGGTGAGAACTACTACCGCATTGCCATCCACCGCCTCGACGGCACCATCGCCTACTCCGATGTGAAAAAGGTTGAATTTGCCGCTGTGGTTGACTACCAGCTCTTCCCGAACCCAGCCAACGGCTTCGTGAGTGTGAACCTGGAATCGGTCATTGGCAAGTCGGCTGACATCCAGTTGTTCAACAACTTCGGAGTTCGGGTGAAAGGCTTCCAAGTGGACGAAATTTATGGCAAATACTACCAGATGGACCTTCGTGACATCAAGGAAGGACATTACGTGGTATGGATTAACGTACCAGGCCACCGACCAGTGGCTAAGACATTGGTCATCGGTAGGCACTAATTAAATAGGGGCTATTCTCACTTGCTCCTCACTGTAAAAAGCTGCGTCTGACGAAAGTTGGGCGCAGCTTTTTTTTTATGTTCTTACCAAAAATTTGTTCTTTTGGCGGAAACAATGAACATGGTCAAGCATTCCTTCATTTTTTGCGCAGCGATGCTGCTTTCGCTTCAGCTTTTTTCACAAAAAGATGGCTGGACACCCCTTTTCGATGGCAAAACCCTCAACGGCTGGAACCAAAAAGGAGGCCAAGCCAAATACCGGGTCGAGAACGGCGAAATCATCGGCAGCACGGTAGCCAAAACCCCAAATTCCTTCCTTTGCACCAACGAGGAATACGGTGATTTCATCCTCGAACTGGAACTGAAGGTGGACGACAAGATGAACTCCGGCATCCAGTTCCGCAGCCTGTCCAAGCCCGACTATCAAGAAGGAAGAGTCCACGGCTACCAAATGGAAATTGACCCATCGCCTCGGGCATGGTCGGGAGGCATCTACGACGAGGGGCGGCGTGACTGGCTTTATATCCCAAACCTCAATCCTGCGGCAAAATGGGCCTTCCATCACAACGCTTGGAACACCTACCGCATCGAGGCCATCGGCAATACGCTGCGCACTTGGGTGAACGGCGTGCCCGTCGCCCACTTGATTGACGACATGACGCCCAAGGGCTTCATTGCACTGCAAGTGCATTCTATTTATGGTGAAATGACCGAGGGGATGGAAGTTCGCTGGCGCAATATCCGCATCAAGACCCAGAACCTCGTGCCCAGCCCTTTCGACGATATAGCCGTGGTGAACCTGCTGCCCAACCATATTTCCGAGCAAGAAAAAGCCCAAGGTTTCCAACTGCTGTTCAATGGAAAAGACCTCGATGGCTGGCGGGCAGTCCACACCACGGAGAAGCCCGGCAAACGCTGGGCAGTGGCCAACGGAGAGCTGTCGGTCAGCCCATCGGACGGCTCAGAGACGGGCAACGACATCGTGACCACCGAAAAATACGCTGCTTTTGAAATGGTTTTTGAGTTCAAACTGACGGAAGGCGCTAATTCCGGCGTGAAGTATTTCGTCAACGAAGACTTCGATTCCGGTGGCAAATCGGGCATCGGCTTAGAGTACCAAGTGCTGGATGACGAGCGCCACCCCGACGCCAAGCAGGGCGTGGTTGGCAACCGCACCTTGGCCAGCCTCTACGATTTGATTCCTTCGGAAAAACTGGAGCCACGTTTCCAGCGCAAAATAGGGGAGTGGAACCAGGGCCGCATCGTGGTTTATCCGAACAACCTCGTGCGCCACTGGCTCAATGGCTTCAAAGTCGTGGAGTACCAGCGCAAGTCCAATATCTTCAAGGCGCTCGTTGCCCGCAGCAAATACCAGGTTTGGGAGGGCTTCGGCATGAACGACGCCGGGCCTATCCTGCTGCAAGACCACGGCGACCGGGTGAGCTACCGCAGCGTGAAGATTCGGCGGGTGATGATTGACCCAGCGCCTTGTGAATGATTTTTAGAAATTCATTGAAATCGAGAAATTAGAAAATTGGAGACACCGACTGTACCCATTTAGAGGATGGGGTGTTTTTGAAAAATTGCCTTGCAATTTTTCAAAAACACCCCAAAACTACTCCCGGCAGCGGCGGCGAAGCCGCCGCTGCCGGGAGTAGTTTTGGG
>WBZM01000341.1_pt1 | contig 69428 bp, 64 predicted proteins | sample 5204271 | NCBI WGS metagenome assembly WBZM01 (sample SAMN12344346, study PRJNA552823) | activated sludge metagenome | biome: Activated sludge suspended growth; feature: Nitrification reactor; material: Wastewater; isolation source: activated sludge from nitrification reactor of wastewater... | reverse complement strand
CATCGCCCGCCACGGCCTGCGCGACGTCGAGTCGGGCGATTTCGGGGCGATCGTCGCCGCCGCCTGCCTGGCCCACGACATCGGCAACCCGCCCTTCGGCCACGCCGGCGAGGATGCCATCCGCGAGTGGTTCCGCACTTCCGGCCTGCTCGACCGTCATCCGTTCACGCCCGCGCAGCGCGCCGACTTCGAACGCTACGAAGGCAACGCCCAGGGTTTCCGCATCGTCACCCGCCTGCAGAGCCCGGCCAACCCGGGCCTGCAGTTGACCAGCGCGGTGCTCGCCACCTTCACCAAGTATCCGCGTCCGTCGCATCTCGACACGCCGCTCGACGGCAAGAGCGGCAGGAAGTTCGGTTTCTTCCAGCAGGATGCGGAAGCATTCCGGGAGGTGGCGCGGTCGACCGGCCTCGTCGAGCGAATTCCGGGTGCCGCCTGGCGCCGCCATCCGCTCGCCTTCCTGGTCGAGGTCGCCGACGATACCTGCTACCTGATCGTCGATCTGGAGGACGCGGCGCGCCTCGGCTTCGTGCCGTACAGGGATGCCGAGTGCCTGCTCGCCGACCTCGCCGGCAACGCCGTCAGCGGCGGCCGGCTGGAGCGCCTGTACGACCCGAAGGAGCGCCTCGAATACCTGCGCGCCAAGGCCATCGGCCGCCTGCTCGAAAGCGCGGCGGCGGTCTTCCTGGCCAACGAGGCGGCGATCCTCGCCGGCCAATTCGACGACGAGCTGCTCGACTGCTCGCCGGTTGCCGTTCCCCTGCAGGCCATCCTCAAACTGGCCAAGGAAACCATCTACACCGCGCGGCCGGCGCTGGAGATCGAGACCGCCGGCTTCGAGGTTCTCGGCGGCCTGCTGGCGCTGTTCGCCAATGCCGTCGAGGCCGGCGCCGGGCAGGCAAGGCTGACGACGCGCGAAAGCATGCTGCTCAAGCTGCTGCCGGCGCAATTCCTCGGCCACGGCGGACGGCCCGACGCCGACCCCTACGTGCGCCTGCTGCAGGTGGCCGACTTCGTCGCCGGGATGACCGATTCCTACGCCGTCGACATGTACCGCAAGCTCAAGGGCATCGACATGCCGCGCTAGTTCGCCGGGCGGCGAATTCGAAAGCAAGATGCGGGGTGTGCCGGCGTCGATCCCGGGCTAGATTGCGCGCATGGCTTCGGAAAAAGGGTGCAGGAATGACGCGGAAAATGACGGCAAGGGCCGCCCGACAGGCGGCGACGACGACGGGCGATCCCCGCTGGGCGGCCGTGGTGGCGTGCGACCCGGCGGCGGACGGCAGCTTTTTCTACTCGGTGGGCACGACCGGCGTCTATTGCCGGCCGTCCTGTGCGGCGCGCACCCCGCGTCCGGAGAATGTCGCCTTCCACGCCACGGCCACCGACGCGGAACAGGCCGGCTTCCGTCCCTGCCGGCGCTGCCGGCCCGACCTGCCGCCGCTCGCCGAGCGGCAGGCTGCCCTGGTCGCCGGTCTCTGCCGGCTGATCGAGCAGTCCGCGCAGATCCCCAGCCTGGGCGAACTGGCCGCCCATGCCGGGTTGAGCGCCTGCCACCTGCACCGCGTCTTCAAGGTAGTGACCGGCCTGACGCCACGGGCCTATGCCGCCGCCTGGCGCGCCCGCCGGGTTCACGCCGGGCTGGCCGGCCCCGCGCCGGTCACCGCGGCGATCTACGACGCCGGCTACAACGCGGGCAGCCGCTTCTACGCCGAGTCGGACCGCATCCTCGGCATGACGCCGACCCGCTATCGCGCCGGCGGTAGCGGCATGGCCATCCGCTTCGCCGTCGGCCAGTGTTCGCTCGGCGCCATCCTGGTCGCCGCCAGCGAACGGGGCGTCTGCGCCATTCTGCTCGGCGACGATCCCGGGATGCTGGTGCGCGACCTCGAGGACCGCTTTCCGCGCGCCGACCTGCTCGGCGGCGACGCCGGCTTCGAGCAGCTGGTCGCCACCGTGGTCGGTTTCGTCGAAGCGCCGGGGCGCGGGCTGGCGCTGCCGCTGGACGTGCGCGGCACCGCGTTCCAGCAGCGCGTCTGGCAGGCCTTGCGCGAGATTCCGGCCGGCGCCACGGCCAGCTATGCCGAAATCGCCCGCCGCATCGGTGCCCCGCAGGCAGTCCGCGCCGTGGCCGGGGCCTGCGCCGCCAATGCGCTGGCGGTGGCGATTCCCTGCCATCGCGTGGTGCGCAGAGACGGCGGGCTGGCCGGCTACCGCTGGGGCATCGAGCGCAAGCGGGTCCTGCTCGAACGCGAGGCGAAGGGTTGAGAAAGCTCTAGGCGACGCCGAACAGCCGCGCCATCAGCGCCGGGTCGGGCACCGTGGCCCGGCGCGTTACGAGATTGAATTCGCAGAGGCTGAGCAGGGGCCCGCCGATCACGGCGGCCTCGTAAGCCATCAGGGTCAGGCGTGCGACCGGCAGGCGCACGGGCGTTTCCGGATGGCAGTCGGCCAGGGCGCGCAGCAGCGTCGGCAGGTGATAGGCGTCGCGATACAGGCCGCAGGTGACATGCGGCGTGTAGGGATGGCCGTCGCCGGTGTCGCCGGGGCGGGCCAGTGCCCGGCGGCTGGCTTGCAGGGCGCCCGCCGGGTCGCCGACGGCGAGATAGACCGCCGAGGCGAAGCTGGCCGGGCCGCCGATTTCCAGCTCGAAGGGCGGTGGTGCGGCGTCCTGCAGGGCGGCGATCTGGGCATGCAGCGCGGCGGCGGGGAAATCGTCGGCGCGGCGCCCTATGGCGGCGGGAAAGCCGCACAAATGCAGGGTGACATGGGGCTGCCGCCGGTAGCCGGCGAGCAGGTGGCCGCTCAGACGCTCGCGCACGGCTGTGCTGGCGGCCTGCAACGCCGGCGTGTCGGCGGCGATTGCCCAGACCGCGTAGTGCGTGCGCTCCCGCCGCCATTCGACGAAATCGCGGTGTTCGCTGGCGATGGTGAATTCGGGGGTGGTGTCAGGCATGCGTCGGATGGGCAGGGTGTGGGCGACGATTGTAATGCGCGGCGCCGGCGCAGGATTGCGCGAAGGCTTGCATTTGTCCGTTTAACTGGATATAAATACAGTCATCAGTTCCGCCGGAGAATGCCATGTCCAAACTTACGCCGCGCCAGCAGGAAATCCTCGATTTCATCAGGAATACCGTCGAAGTTCTCGGTGCGCCGCCGACGCGGGCGGAGATCGCCAGCGCCTTCGGCTTCGCCTCGCCCAATGCCGCCGAGGACCACCTCAAGGCGCTCGCAAAGAAGGGCGCGATCAACCTCGAACCCGGCTCGGCGCGCGGCATCCGGCTGGTCGAGCAGCTCGGCCTGCCGCTGATCGGCAGCGTCGCCGCCGGCTCGCCCATCCTCGCCGTCGAGAACGTGCAGGGCCGCTACGCGCTCGACGCCCACCTGTTCAACCCGCGCGCCGATTACCTGCTCAAGGTGCGCGGCCTGTCGATGATCGACGCCGGCATCTTCGACGGCGACCTGCTGGCGGTGCACAAGACCAACCAGGCGCGCGACGGCCAGATCGTCGTCGCCCGGCTCGACGAGGAGGTCACCGTCAAGCGCCTGCAGCGGCGCGATGGCCAAATCGAGCTGATTGCCGAGAATCCGGATTTCGAGCCCATCGTCGTCAATCCGGGCGAGGTCGATTTCGCCATCGAAGGCATCGCCGTCGGCCTGATTCGCGGGGCGATCAACGCCTTGTCATGAACGTCGCGCCGTCGCCGGTCGCGCTGGCGGAGGTGCTGGCCAGGGGCGACGTCTGGCGCGGCGACACGCTGGCCAGCCTGCCGGCGGCCGCCATCCCGAGCGGCCATGCCGAACTCGACGCCGAATTGCCGGGCGGCGGCTGGCCGCGCGGAAATCTGGTCGAATTGCTGGTCGACCGTGGCGGACTCGGCGAAATGAGCCTGCTGCTGCCGGCGCTGGCCCGGTTGTCGCAGGCCGGCGGCTGGCTGGCACTGGTGGCGCCGCCCTGGCAGCCGCATGCGCCGGCCTGGGCGGCGGCGGGCGTGGCGCTCGAACGCCTGGTCGTCGTCGATGCCGGGCGCCAGGCCGCCTGGTGCGTCGAACAGTTGCTGGCCAGCGGCGGTTTCGCCGGCGTCCTGGCCTGGCCGGCGGTCGACCTCGACGCGCGCGCCCTGCGCCGCCTGCAGGTCGCCGCCGAGAGCCGGCCGGTTTTTGCCTGTTTGTGGCGGTCGACCGCAGCCGCCCATAGTCCGTCCCCGGCGCCGCTGCGTATCGCATTGGCCGCCGGCGGAGGCGGCCTTTCGGTAGGGATCCTGAAGCGGCGCGGCCGGCCGGCGGCGCGGCCGCTGTTCCTGTCCATTCCCCGCCCAGGGAGAACGAACCTTGTTGTGGCTGGCCCTGCATTTTCCCCTGCTGCCGCTCGAAGCGCTGCCCTGGCGGCGCTCGCCTAGCGCCGTCGTTGCGCGCGGCCGCGTCTGGGTCTGCGACCGGGCTGCCACCTCAGCCGGCGTGGTCGCCGGGCAGAAATTGTCGACGGCACTCGGCCTGCAGCCCGGCCTGGCCGTCGGCGAGCGCGATCCGGTGCTCGAATGCAAGGCGCTGGAAAGCCTCGCCTGCTGGGCCGGGCGTTTCACGCCGACGGTCAGCCTGGCGCCGCCGGCCGGCCTGCTGCTCGAAATCGGCGGCTGCCTGCGCCTGTTCGGCGGTGCAGCGGCCATCGTCGATGCCGTCGATGCCGGTTGCGCCGAGCAGGCCTATTCGGTCGCCTGGGCGGCGGCGCCGACGCCGCTCGGCGCGCGCTGGCTGGCGCAGGCCGGGACACGGGCGCTGCATCCGACGCCGGCGGCCATGCAAACGGCGCTCGCCGGCCTGGCGTGCAGCGTGCCCGACTGGCCGCCGGAAGCCGTCGCCCGGCTGGCCGCCTGCGGCCTGCAGCGTCTGGGCGATCTGGCGCAGGTGCCGGCTGCCGGGCTGCGGCGGCGCATCGGCAACGGTCCGGTCGACGACCTGCTGCGCGCCCGGGGCGAGCTGGCCGACCCGCAATTGCCTTTCGTTTTCCCCGAACGCTTCGCCTGCGATCTCGAACTGCCGGCCCGCGTCGAGCATGCCGAAGCCCTGGCCTTCGCCGGCCAGCGCCTGTTCGCGGCGCTGGCCGGCTGGCTGCAGGTCCGCCAGCAGCTGGTGCGCGCCTGCAGCCTGCACCTGACGCACGACGACGGCAGCGCCAGTGTGCTGCCGCTGCGCCTGGCCGCGGCCAGCGCCGACGAGGCGCGGCTCCTGCGCCTGCTGCGCGAGCATCTCGGCCGCCTGCAGCTGGCCGCGCCGGTGGCCGCCCTGCGCCTGGTCGCCGACGACACCTGCGCGCGACCCGGCGCCAGCATTGCCCTCTTCGCGCAGCCGTCGGCCGGGGAGGGGGCGGCGGCCTGCCTCGAACGGCTGCGCGCCCGCCTCGGCGAAGATGCCGTTCGCACCCTAGCCTGGCAGCCCGACCACCGGCCGGAATGTGCCACGCGCATGGCCGAGCCGGCTGCGGATTCGGCCGCTTTTCCGCCGTCGACCGCAAGCGACGCCGGCAGTCGCCCGTTCTGGCTGCTCGATACGCCCCAGCCGCTCGCCGAGCGGGCCGGCGGGCCGCACTGGCACGGCCCGCTGCAACTGCTCACCCGCGGCGAACGTCTGGAAAGCGGCTGGTGGGATGGCGGCGAGGCAGGTGCTGCCGGCGACGTGCGGCGCGACTATTTCGTCGCCCGCAATCCGCAGGGGCAGTGGGCGTGGATCTTCCGCGACGCGCAGGGCTGGTTCCTGCACGGCCTTTTCGCCTGACCCCGGAGCGCCGCCATGTCGCTGCCGGACTACGCCGAGCTGCATTGCCTCTCCAACTTCAGCTTCCTGCGCGGCGCCTCGCATCCCGAGGAACTGGTCGAACAGGCGGCGGCGCAGGGCTACGCGGCGCTGGCGCTGACCGACGAATGCTCGCTGGCCGGCGTCGTCCGCGCGCACCGGGCGGCGCTTGCGGTCGACGGCAATAAAGGGGCAGAAACGCCGCCGCGGCTGATCGTTGGCAGCGAAATGACGACGGCCGACGGCCTGAAGCTGGTCTTCCTCGCGCAGAACCGCGAGGGCTACGGCAACCTTTCGGCGCTCATCACGCTGGCCCGGCGGCGGGCGGAGAAGGGCGCTTACACCTTGCAGCGCCACGACCTGAACGCCGTTTCGCCCTCGGGCGCCGTGCCCGACTGCCTGGTGCTCTGGGTGCCGGGGAGCCGGCCCGACGCCGACGACGGCCGTTGGCTGGCCGGGCGGTTTCCCGGCCGCTGCTGGATCGCCGTCGAACTGCACGCCGGCCCCGACGATGCGGCCCGGCTTGCCGAACTGCAGGCGCTCGGCGCGGCCTGCGGTCTGCCGCTGGTGGCGGCCGGCGATGTGCACATGCACGTCCGGGCGCGCCGCCCGCTACAGGACGTGCTGACCGCGCTGCGCCTCAAGACCAGCGTGTTCGAAGCCGGCCATGCCCTGTTCCCGAACGGCGAACGCCACCTGCGCAGCCGCCTGCGCCTGGCGCGCCTCTACCCGCCCGAACTGCTCGCCGAAACGCTGGCGATCGCCGGACGCTGCCGCTTCTCGCTCGCCGAACTGCGCTACGAATACCCCGAGGAAATCGTGCCGCCCGGCCACACCCCGGCTTCCTGGCTGCGCCACGAAACCGAGATCGGCCTGCGCCGCCGCTACCCGCAGGGCGAGCCGGCCGCGGTGCGCGGCCGCGTCGAGCACGAACTGGCGCTGATCGCCGAACTGCGCTACGAGGCCTATTTCCTCACCGTGTACGACATCGTCCGCTTCGCCCGCAGCCGGAAAATTCTCTGCCAGGGGCGCGGCTCGGCGGCCAATTCGGTGGTCTGCTTCGCGCTCGGCATCACCGAGGTCGATCCGGCGCATTCCGAGATGCTCTTCGAGCGCTTCGTCTCGAAGGAGCGCGGCGAGCCGCCGGACATCGACGTCGATTTCGAGCACGAGCGGCGCGCCGAGGTCATCGCCTACATCTACGGCAAATACGGCCGCGAACGGGCGGCGCTGGCGGCGGCCGTCATCAGCTACCGGACCAAGGGCGCGCTGCGCGACGCCGGCCGTGCGCTCGGCTTCGACCGCGCCCGGATCGACGCGCTGACCGCCTCGCTCGCCTGGTGGGATAAAAGGGAGCAATTACCGGAACGCTTCGCCGAGCTCGGCCTCGACCCGGCCTCGCCGCGCGTCGAGAAATGGCTGTGGGTCGCCGAACAGCTGCGCGGATTTCCACGCCACCTGACGCAGCACGTCGGCGGCTTCGTCATGTCGCGCGGCCCGCTGGCCCGGCTGGTGCCGGTCGAGAACACGGCGATGCCCGAGCGCACGGTCATCCAGTGGGACAAGGACGACCTCGACGCGGTCGGCCTGATGAAGGTCGACATCCTGGCCCTCGGCATGCTGTCGGCGATCCGCCGCATGCTCGACATCGTCGGCGAACGTTGCGGTCGACGCCCGGAAATGCACGAAATCCCCGCCGGCGATGCCGCCACCTACGAAATGCTGTGCCGCGCCGACAGCGTGGGCGTCTTCCAGGTCGAGTCGCGCGCGCAGATGGCGATGCTCCCGCGCCTCAAGCCGCGCAATTACTACGACCTGGTGATCGAGGTCTCGCTGGTGCGCCCCGGCCCGATCCAGGGCGACATGGTGCATCCCTATCTCAAGCGGCGGCAGGGAAAGGAAAAAATCGAAAAGATTTCGCCGGCCGTGGACCAGGTGCTCGCCCGCACCTGCGGCGTGCCCATCTTCCAGGAGCAGGTCATGCAGCTGGCCATCGTCGCCGCCGGCTTCACGCCCGGCGAGGCCGACCAGCTGCGCCGGGCGATGGCTGCCTGGCGCAAGAAGGGCACCCTGCAGCGCTACCAGGACAAGCTGCGCGCCGGCATGCAGGCCAACGGGATACCCGCCGAATTCGCCGAGCGCATCGTGCTGCAGATCCAGGGCTTCGGCGAATACGGCTTCCCGGAATCGCACGCCGCCAGCTTCGCGCTGCTCGTCTATGCCTCGGCCTGGCTCAAGCGCCACCATCCCGCCGCCTTCCTCTGCGGCCTGCTCAACAGCCAGCCGATGGGTTTCTATTCGCCGTCGATGCTCGTCCAGGACGCCTGCCGCCACGGCGTCACCGTACTGCCGCCGGATGTCGCGGCCAGCGATCGGGACAGCCGCGTCGACCCGGACGGCGCCGTCCGCCTCGGTCTGCGCGAAATCCGCGGGCTATCGGCGGAGGCCGCCGAACGCATCGCTGCGGTCGACCGCCAAAAACAGCCGTTTTCCAGCGTCGCCGATCTCGCCGCGCGCGCCGCGCTCAACCGGCGCGACCTCGATCTGCTCGCCGCCGCCGACGCGCTGTACAGTCTGGCCGGGCACCGCCGCCGGGCGGCCTGGGCGGCCAGCGCCGAAAAGATCGCCACCCCGGTGCAAGGCGACCTCTTCGCCGGCCAGCCGCCGCGCGAAGCGGCGCCCGGCTTGGCAGCGCCCGGCGAAGGCGAAAACCTCGTCGCCGACTACCGTAGCCTCGGCCTCACCCTGCGCCGCCACCCCCTGACCCTCCTGCGCAGCCACCTCGCCGCCCGCCGCTTCGTGTGCGCCGCCGACCTCGCCGCCGCCGGCGACCGCGCCCTGATCCGCGCCGCCGGCATCGTCGTCGGCCGCCAGCGCCCGGGCACCGCCACCGGCATCGTCTTCGTCACGCTGGAGGACGAAAGCGGCCTGACCAACGTCGTCGTCCAGCCCTGGCTGGTCGAAAAGCAGCGCCGCGCACTGCTCGCCTCGACGCTGCTCGGCGTCTATGGGCAACTGCAGGTGGAAGGGGAGGTGGTGCATCTGGTCGCCAAGCGGCTGGTTGACCTTTCTGCCTGGTTGGGGCGGCTGGAGACGAGCAGCCGGGATTTCCACTGAACGTCAGGCACCACGGCCGTTGTTGTGCCAGTTGTCACTGCAAATCGCATAAATGCTTCCAATGACACCGATACACCTGCTCAACTCACCAACCTGGCGGCAAACTATCATTTACGTGGACTGAACAGATTCAGTACGTCTCTGGGGTAAGTCGACTATAAATACGCAAAGCGGAAGAGAGATAAAAATATGATTTTCCCTACCAAAAGCAGGAATAAGCATTTCATGTGTGGAAAATTTGCGTTATTCCTCGCTATCCTGGCAGTCGGCGCTTGTGCAATACCTTCAGGCCATGGACCGTATTACAGGCCTATTTATACCGACCTGAACGCACCAGGCAACCGAATGAAAGCGTGGACGGTTGCCCCTGGAAAGAGCTCTGGACCCCAAAACAGGCTGCGCTTCAAAGTAGACCAGAGTTGTATCGTTGAACTCAGCAGTATCGTTGCTGACGATTCTGATTTTCTCTTTTCTTGGCGTCTTGAGCGCTGGGGTGAAAAACTCGATGATCGCTGTAGGTACCGGGTCAGCGATGATGGCATTTTGATTGAGGATGTCGAGAGAGGTTTCCGACATGTGTCGCATACAGTTCATCGGATTTTCAACGGATCCAAACCGAACTTGAGTTTCGAGGCAGGTATGGCTGCACATGCCCCATTGTTTTCAGAAATTCCTGTGGAGCAGAGAACGTATACCGTTTCCATTCCATTCAGATTGAACGTAAATGGAAAAATTCCAGAATCGATAAGTCTGCAGTTGCCTGACATAAAACTTGGGACGCGATTAATAAAGACTCCCTTGCTCACATTAAATAAGGTGGACACTGGAGGAAATATTCGAGCCTATGTTCCGGTCAATGTGTTGCCTCTCGCCAATGCTGATGCAATCAGATTTTTTGGCATGCCTGCCCATTACTACAGTACAAGCGGCTCATTTGCTTCCTTCCATCCTGGAGTCGCAATGTGGTATGAGGAGAAGGGAGAAATACGCTTGGCCAGCAGTTTCAGTGGTCGAGACGACATTAATGATTCATTAATTAAACCTGGGATCTGGGGTGAAATTCACATCCAGGTTATGTCAGGGAGCGGTATTGCATTTCCTGATCAAAAAGTGATTTGGCGTAGAGATAAAGGTGAATTGATTTTTCAATATATAGATTCATCCCGCCTGGCTCTCACGTCATACACAACGAGACCAAATGATGTTCTGGCTTATTCAATTAATGACAAAGACGTACATTTCATTGCCCTGCTGCCGAGATTTCGCCCCGCTCTTGCAAGGGTGACCTTGCCTAAAATGGAAATTAACGGCAATGCATGGCCAGTGAGATCTATCGATTTTGAATTTCAAACCGGAGGTATTGGTCTTACGGCTTGGCCCTAGAGAGGGATAGCTAGTAAAGGTAAAATGATTCATTTGGAATGACGCTGTCGCCTATCGACGTCGTCCATAAAGTGCATAGGCCCGAATCGCGACCAGCGTCCGAACAGAAACCTTTGTCCCCTCACTTGTAAAGTACACAAAGGAAGAAGCCACAAAAAAACCGGCCCGCAGGCCGGCTTCCGGAGTATTTCCGCAATTGACCGATCAGCCCGTCAGCGGCTTGACCACGCGCTTGACGGCGGTGTCGTCGGGGTGCGGGTGGATGCTGAAGCCGAGGCTGGTCATCAGGCGGAACATCTTGGCGTTGGTGGACAGTACGTCGCCGACCACGGCGCGGTAGCCCTTCTGGCGGGCGCAGTCGATCAGGGCGGTCATCAGCTTGCGGCCGACGCCGCACTTCTGCCAGTCATCGCCGACGGCGAGCGCGAACTCGACCGATTCGCCGTCCGGGTTGCCGACGTAGCGGGCGACGCCGATCTGCGATTCCTTGCCGTCGTCGTCGGTCATGGTGGCGACCAGGGCCATCTCGCGGTCGTAGTCGATCTGCGTGAAGCGGACCAGCATGGTCTGCGTTAGTTCGCGCAGGGTGTCCATGAAGCGGTAGTAGCGCGATTCGTCGGACATGGCCTTGACGAATTCCTGCTCCATGTCGGCGTCTTCCGGGCGGATCGGGCGGATGGTGACGATCTTGCCGTCGTTCATCTGCCATTCCTGGATCAGGTGCACCGGGTAGGGGTAGATCGACATGTGGGCGTAGCGGTCGCCGCTGGCGCCGCCGGCATGGTCGATGACGATGCGCGCGTCGGCGGCGATGGCGCCGTTCTCGTCGACGATCAGCGGGTTGAGGTCCATTTCCATGATCCACGGCAGCTCGCAGACCATCTCGGAGATGCAGAGCAGGACTTCCTTGAGCGCCTCGCGGTCGACCGGCGGCATGTTGTGGAACTGGTCGAGGATCACCGAGGCGCGGGTCGAGTCGATCAGGTCCTTGGCCAGGAACTTGTTGAGCGGCGGCAGGGCGACCGAGCGGTCGCTGAAGATCTCGACGTCGAAGCCGCCGGCGCCGAAGGTGATGACCGGCCCGAAGATCGGGTCGCGGAAGACGCCGATCATCAGCTCGCGGCCGTTCGGGCGCGACAGGAAGGGCTCGATCGAGACGCCGTTGATCTTGGCGTCCGGCCGGCGCTTCTGCACGGTGTCGATGATGTCGTGGTAGGCGTTGCGCACCGCCGGCGCGTTCATGATGTTGAGACGCACGCCACCGGCGTCAGATTTGTGCGACAGGTCGGGGGAGTCGACCTTCATGGCGACCGGGAAACCGATCTGCTCGGCGAGCAGCAGCGCCTCGGTGGCGGTGCGGGCGACCATGGTCTGTGCCACCGGCACGCGGAAGGCGCGCAGGATGGCCTTCGATTCCATTTCCGACAGCACCTTGCGCCGTTCGGCGAGCAGGGCCTCGATCAGCATCTTGGCGCCTTCGGCCTCGGGGCGGCCGTGCTGGCGCGTCGGTTCGGGCGTCTGCAGCAGCAGCTTCTGGTTGCGGTAGTACTTGGAGATGTGGTGGAACAGCTCGATCGCCGTCTCCGGCATGCGGAAGGCCGGGATGCCGGAATCCTCGAGGAACTTGCGCCCTTCGCGGACCTGGTCCTCGCCCATCCAGCAGCAGATGATCGAACGGTTGGTCTTGTCCGAAATCTCGACGATGGCCTTGGCGACTTCCATCGGTTCCGTCATCGCCTGCGGTGAAAGCATGACCAGCGTGCTGTCGACGCCCGGGTCCTGGGTGACGGTCAGGATCGTCTCGCGGTAGCGTTCGGGCGTGGCGTCGCCGGCGATGTCGATCGGGTTGCTGTGCGACCAGTTGGTCGGCAACGACTTGTTGAGCGCCGCCATCGTCTCGTTGGAGAGCTGGGCAAGGGGGATGCCGAGGTCGCCGGCGCGGTCGGCGGCCATGGCGCCCGGCCCGCCACCGTTGGTGATGATGGCGAGGCGGTTGCCCTGCGGGCGGAACTTGGAGGCGAGTGCCTTGGCGGCATAGAACAGCTGGCCGACGTTCTGCACGCGGACGACGCCGGCGCGGCGCACCGCGGCGTCGAACACGGTGTCGGACACGGCGGCCATGCCGGAGTGGGTGGCGGCGGCCATCGAGCCGGCCTCGTGGCGGCCGGCCTTGAGCAGGATGATCGGCTTGATGCGGGCGGCGGAGCGCAGCGCGCTCATGAAGCGGCGGGCGTTGCGGATGCCCTCGACGTACATCAGGATGTAGTGCGTGCGGTTGTCGTAGATCAGGTAGTCGAGAATCTCGCCGAAATCGACGTCGGCCGTCATGCCCAGCGAAATGACCGACGAGAAGCCGACCTGGTTGCTCTTGGCCCAGTCGAGCACCGCCGAGCACATGGCGCCGGATTGCGAGACCAGCGCCAGGTTACCGGCGTTGGCGGTCATCCGGGCGAAGGTGGCGTTGAGGCCGAGGTCGGGGCGGATGATGCCGAGACAGTTGGGGCCGAGGATGCGGACGTTGTAGGAACGGGCGATTTCGAGCGTCTTGCGCTCGAGGGCAGCGCCGATATGGCCGGATTCCGAGAAGCCGGCGGTGATGATGATGACGTTGCGCACGCCGCTGCGGCCGCACTGCTCGATGATCTGCGGCACGGTCTGCGGGCGGGTGGCGATGACGGCCATCTCGACGCGGGCGCCGATTTCCTCGATCGACTTGTAGGCCTGCTGGCCCTGCACCGTCTCGTGCTTGGGATTGATTGCGTACAGCCGGCCCTTGTAGCCAGAGGCCAGGATGTTCTTGAAGATGACGTTGCCGACGGCGTTCTCGCGGTCGGAGGCGCCGATCACGGCGACCGATTTGGGTTCGAAGAGGGTGGTGAGATAGTGCTGTTCCAACATGTTCAGCCCCTTGGTTTAGGACGTTATTGTGCAGTGCACAATATTAGCACAAATGCAAGATGATTTCCATGCGGGGTATAGGGGAATACCCCTAATCGGCGAGCCGGCATTCGAGCATGACGGGTTGCGCAAGGATGCGGGCGGTCGGGCAGCGGCTGGCGATTTCCACCAGCCGGGCGCGCTGCTCGGGGCTCAAATCACCTTCCAGCGTCAGGCTGCGGACGATGCGGTCGCGGTTGACGCCGTCCACGACCAGTTTTTCGTGGGCCACGTCGACGCGGATGTGGGTCAGCGCCATTTCCTTGCGCTCGGCGTACATGCGGACCGTCATCGCCGTGCACGCGCCGAGGCCGGCCATCACGAACTCGAGCGGGGCGGGGCCGGCGTCGGCGCCGCCGACGCTGACCGGCTCGTCGGCCACCAGGCGATGCTGGCCGACGATCACCTCCTGCTGGTATCTTCCCTGACCATTCTCCCGAACGACGACGCTACCCGACATGACTGCCTCCTCGAATGAAATCGCTGCGATGATACCCCCTTCGCCGTGGGTGGTGCGCCATCTGGCGCACGTCCCGGCAGGCGGGCGGATTCTCGACCTGGCCTGCGGCAGCGGGCGCCACGCGCGCTGGTTGGCGGCGCAGGGGCGCGAGGTGTTGGCGGTGGATCGTGACCTGGCGGCATTGGCCGGGCTGCAGGGCGTGCCGGGTATCGCAGTGCTGGCGGCCGATCTCGAAACGGACGACTGGCCGCTGGCCGGCTGCCAGTTCGCCGGCGTGGTGGTGACCAACTACCTGTGGCGCCCGCGCCTGGCCGACGTGCTGGCGCTGCTGGCGCCGGGCAGTGTCCTGATCTACGAAACCTTCATGGTCGGCAACGAGGCCTGGGGTAAGCCGTCGAATCCCGCCTTCCTGCTGCGTCCCGCGGAACTGCGCGAGGCGGCGCGGGCGGCCGGGCTGCGCGAGCTGGCGTTCGCGGAGGGCTATGTGGACAGCCCGAAGCCCGCCATGCGTCAGGCCATCTGCGCCGTGCGCGCGTGAGCGATGGCGCCGGCCAGCCGGGCGATGCCGGCGGCTGAGAGATCGTCGGTGGCGAACACCTGCGGGTGCTGGTAGCCGGTGAAATTCTGGTTCTGCGAACGGCGGTAGAGCGGGTCGTAGTGCTGTTCGAGCAGTTCGCGGACCAGCGTCGGCCACGCGCCGTCGCGCACGAGCTCATGCCAGCGGGCCAGCGTTTCGCGGCTCTGCAGGTGGCGCAGCGCGTCGAGGCGCTCGGTCAGCAGGTCGGGCAGGGTCAGGAAATAGTCGTAGTCGTTCAGCAGGAAGGCCACCCGGGCGTCCAGCGAGGCGTCGACCTGCAGGCAGTCGCCCTGCCGGATGCGTTCGATGACCGCCTCCGGGACGTGCAGGTTGCCGATCTTGCGGCTCTCGGCCTCGACATATACCGGGCGCGCCGGGTCGAAGCCGGCTAGCGCCTGCAGCAGCGTCGTCTCGAACCATTTCTGGCTGGGCTGCGGCTGGCCGGGCAGGATGCCGAGCACCGAGCCCTTGTGGCTGGCCAGCGTTTCGAGGTCGAGCACCTGTTCGCCGAGTCTGCCGATTTCCTGCAGGATGCGCGTCTTGGCGCTGCCGGTGGCGCCGCAGACGACGCGCATGCGGAAGCTGGCGGGCAGCGTGGCGAGCTGGGCGACGACATGGTTGCGCCAGGTCTTGTAGCCGCCGTCGAGTTTCGTCGTTCGCCAGCCGATGGACCGGAAGACGGTGGTCATCGCGCCGCTGCGCTCGCCGCCGCGCCAGCAGTAGATCAGCGGCTTCCAGGTCTTGGGGCGGTCGAGAAAGCTTGTGCGCAGGTGGCGGCCGATGTTTTCGGAAACCAGCGCGGCGCCGATCTTCTTGGCCTCGAAGGGGGAAACCTGCTTGTACAGGGTGCCGACCTCGGCGCGCTGGGCGTCGTCGAGCACCGGGCAGTTGATGGCGCCGGGAATGTGGTCCTCCGCGAATTCGGCGGGGGAACGGACGTCGATGATCGCGTCGAATTCGGCGAGATCGGGCAGCGGCGGTCGGTCGGGCGTCATCAGGTCATTTTAGCAGGGGCTGCAGGCTGGGCCAGACGTTGTCGAGGAGCAGCGGCTGCGCCGCGGCCGTCGGGTGCAGGTTGTCGGCCTGGAAATAGCTGCGTTCGGCGGCCACCGGCGCGAGCAGGAAATCGAGGCGGGCGCTCTTCTTCTGTTTGGCCAGCTCGGCGAAGCTGCGGTCGAATTCCTCGGCATAGGGGCCGTAGTTGGGCGGCAGGCGCATGCCGATCAGCAGCGTGCGGGCACCGGCGGCGTGGGCGGCGTCGAGCATGGCGGCGAGGTTGTCGCGCATCTGGGCGAGCGGCAGGCCGCGCAGGCCGTCGTTGGCGCCGAGGGCGATGACGACCACGGCCGGTTTGTGCTGGCGTAGCGCGTCGGGCAGGCGGGCGCGGCCGCCGGCCGTGGTTTCGCCGGAAATGGAGAGGTTGGCGACGCTATAATCGAGGCGCTTTTCCGCCAGCCGCTGGCCGAGCAGCGACGGCCAGGCCTGTTCGGGGCGGATGCCGTAGCCGGCGGAAAGCGAGTCGCCCATGACCAGGATGGTGCGGGCGGCAAGCGCCGGGGCGCTGGAAAAGAGCAGGGCAAACAGGAGCAGGGCGATCCGCATGATGGAAAAACCGGTGGTTGAAGTTCAGGGGCTGGGCAAGACGGTCGACAACGGCGGCGAGCCGCTGACGATTCTGCAGGATATTTCCTTCACGGTCATGCCTGGCGAAACGGTGGCCATCGTCGGCGCCTCGGGGTCGGGGAAATCGACCCTGCTTGGTCTCCTGGCCGGGCTGGATGTTCCCACGGCCGGCGAAATCCGTCTCGACGGCGTTGCACTGGCGGCGCTCGACGAGGACGAACGGGCGCGCCAGCGCGGCAAGCTCCTCGGTTTCGTCTTTCAGTCCTTCCAGTTGCTGCCGTCGCTTACGGCGCTGGAAAACGTCATGCTGCCGCTGGAATTGGCCGGTTTTCGGGCGTCGACCGCAACCGCCCGCGAATGGCTGGTGCGCGTTGGGCTGGAACACCGGCTCAAGCATTATCCGAAGCACCTGTCCGGCGGCGAGCAGCAGAGGGTGGCGCTGGCCCGCGCCTTCGCGCCGAATCCGCGGCTGGTGCTGGCCGACGAGCCGACCGGCAACCTCGACGCTGCGACCGGCCAGCAGATCATCGAGATGATGTTCGACCTCAACGCTAAGCAGGGCACGACGCTGGTTCTCGTCACCCACGACGAGGCGATCGCCGCGCGCTGCCGGCGCGTGCTGCGGATTCAGTCGGGGCGGCTGGGCTGATCCGGACGAGTGGTGCTGGCGTCGGTGACGCGGCCGCGCGGGCCGTGGGTGACGTAGAGCACCTGCGCCGACTGCCAGGCGGCCAGACGTTCCGGGTCGAGGGCGAGGCCGGTCGCCAGCCGGTCGACGCCCAGCGGCCGCCAGCGCTCGTCGGGCTTGCCGATGCGCGGCCTGATCTTCTCCCAGACGAAGCGCAGGGTGAGCAGGCCAAGGGCAAGACCGACCACGGTGGGCAGGATATGGATCAGCGAGAGAAACGAATGGAGGCTGACCTGGCTCGGAAAATAGATTTCCGGCAGGTTGTAGCCGAGGTAGCGGCCGAGCGCCGCGAGAAACGGAATCCACATCGCCAGCCAGAGCAGCCAGGCGAGGATCGTGGCGAACAGCCCGAACGCCCGCCGCACCGGGTGGGCGAGGTCGGGCCGCTCGATGATCAGCGGGAGGCGTCGGGCTTGATGCCGCGGTCGGGACTCGTCCATCGTGCGCGCTTTTCAGTGTCTCGGAGAAGGATCTTTGGCAGGGCCGCGACCGAAGTCGCGGCGGTGATGACCCAGTAGATCGCCGGATACCAGATCATCCAGAAGTAGTTTTTCAGCAGCCCGCGGTCGTAGGGGCGGTCGAGCACCAGGCTGAGCATGATCTGCAGCATGCAGGTGGTACCGATCAGCAGGCCGGCCCAGCCGAGCATCAGGATCGGGACGCTCTGCAGGTCTACCTTGAAAAACACCAGGTCGATTCCCCGGTAGACTGCCAGCAGCGCGAACAGGCAGGCCCACAGGATACTCATCGCATACTCGATGCAGAGCGGCCAGAGGCGCAGGTTTTTCAGCGAAAACAGCTGCGGCAGATAGTCGAGCAGCACCTGGGTGCCGCCCATCGACCAGCGCAGGCGCTGTTTCCACAGACCGCCGAGGGTTTCCGGCATGAGGATCCAGCACAGGGCGCGCGGCTCGAAGCGGACTTCCCAGCCGGTGAGCTGCAGTTTCCAGGAAATATCGACGTCCTCGGTCAGCTTTTCCGGGCTCCAGTAGCCGACTTCGTGCAGGGCGCTGCGGCGGAAGGCGGTGATGACGCCGGAGACGGTGAAGATGAGCCCGACCGAACGCTGGGCGCGCTTGATCAGGCCGACGATGGACGAGAACTCGCCGACCTGGATGCGCCCGAGCAGGGTCGAGCGGTTGCGCACGCGCGGATTGCCGGTGACGGCGCCGACCGCATGGTCGTCGAAATGGCGGACCAGCCAGTGCAGCGAATGGGGGTCGAGGCGGGCGTCGCCATCGATGCCGATGAGGATTTCCGCCCTGGTCAGCAGGGCGGCAGTGTTGAGGCCGACGGCCTTGCCCTGGTTTTCCAACTGATGCACGACGCGCAGCTTCGGGTAACGGACGGCCAGTGCGTTGAGAATCTCGCCGGTGCGGTCCTTGCTGCCGTCGTTGATGGCGATAACCTCGAAATTCGGGTATTCGAGTTCCATCAGGGCTTCGATGGTTTCCTCGGCGTGCGCCTCCTCGTTGTAGCAGGGGACGAGGACAGCGATCAGCGGGTAGTCGGCGCGCTGTGGCGGCTGGTCGACGATGCGGTGCGGTCGACGCTCGAAACGCAGGTAAAACGCGATGCCGCCGATCATCCAGAGCACCGACATCAGGACCGGGTAGAAGAAGACGTAGGCGAGGATGGCGCCCCAGACGTCGCCGAGCAGGATGGGCAGCGGTGTCATCGCAGTTGCGGCTGCCAGCGCAGCGAGAGCGAGGGGAAGACGGGGCCCATCAGGCTTTCCGGGAAGCCGGCGACGCCGAACTGGCGGAAGCCGTCGGCTTCGAGGCGGTTCATGCGGCGGGCGACGCTGGCAGGCGGCAGCGCCGGGTCGAATTCGAAGAGGACGCGCCCGGCCATTTCCCGCGGCACGGCAGCGATGTTCTCCTCGCTCGCCGGGAGCACGAGCAGGTCGCCAGCGCGCAGGTGCGCCCATTGTGCCGGCGTCGGCGGCTGGTCGACGGCGTAGGCCATCTGCAGCGGCCAGACCCAGCGCCCGGTGGCCTGGCGGATGCGCTCGGCGGCGGCGCTGTCGGGCGCGGCGCGCACGCGCAGGCCGGCGAAATTGACCTGGCGGGCGAGGTCGGCGACCAGTTCCGGTTCGTCCAGCCAAGCGGCAGGCAGGTCGATGAAGACCGGGACGCCGGCCCGGCGCTCGGTCTGCCAGGCAATGTGGTTCAGCTGGTCGATGGCGACGGGCCGCAGATTTGTCGGAAACAGGGCCATTTCACGGCCGTCGCGGATAACGGCCGGCCGCACGAAGGCGATGTTGGGGCTCAACGTCAGCAGGCGGTCGAGGGTCGGCGACAGGCCGTCCTCGCCGGGCGGCCAAGTGCCGGGATCGACCTCGACGCTGCGTGCCGGGCTCGGGTCCCAGGTGACGCGCAGCATTTCGGCGAAGGCCTGGAGCGACGGGCTGTTCTCGATCAGCTGGCGCTTCCAGACGGCCGTCGGCGTCGCGGCATCGTTGAAGCCGTCGATCAGCGTCAGGCCGATGGGCATGCCCAACTGCGCGGCGACTTCCTGGGCGGCCCGGTTGCTGCGCCCGTAGGGCCAGACGATGATGCGCGGCGCCTTGCCGGTGTGCTGGCTGATGCTGTCGCGGAGATCGGCGCGCAGGCGGGTGAGGTAGGCGGCGTCGTCCTCGTAGCGGCCGTTGGCATACAGACGCGTGGTCGCTGCCGGCTGGGTGTTGCCCTGCGGGTTGGCGAGGATGCCGTGGTGCAGGTCGTAGGAATGCGAGGCGACCTCGATCAGCCCCGAGGCCTGCATTTCGCGCACCTGGTCCCAGTTGAGGAACTTGCCGCGCGGGACGGGCTTCCCGTCGTAGTCGACCATCTGGCCGTCCGGCACGTCCATCCATTTGCCGACCAGGGCGATTACTGCCGGGTAGTTGAAGAGCTTGAGTAGCGGGAAGGCACGGGTGTAGAAATCCAGGAATCCGTCATCGAAGGTCAGCAGGATGGCGTTGGGCGGCAGCGGCGGGCCGCCGGCGCGGGCGGCGAGGATCTGGTCGACGCTGACCGGGTGGTAGTCGTTGGCCTGGAGCCAGGCGAACTGGCGGGCGAGGTCGCTGGCGCGGACGGCGGTTGGCGTCATCGGCTCGTTGTCGGCGAGCACCTCGTGGTAGCTGAGGGCCATGAAGCGGACGTCGGCGGCCGTTGCCAGCGCGGCGGCGAGCGCCAGCAGGGCGGCGAGGAGGGAGCGGATCAGAAGCGCCATAGCAGGACCAGGTTGGCGAAGGTGCGCCCTTCGCGTTCGCCGTCGTAGGGGCGCAGCATACGACCGATGCCGTAGCGCAGCGAAAGGTCGCGGTCGAGTTCCCAGCGGTGGCTGTATTCGATGGCCTCGATGGCGCCGGCGTCGTAGCCTTCCTGCCAGTAGGTGCCGCCGGTCAGCGCCAGGCGCTGGCGGAAGGCGTGGTCGTAGCTGCGCCAGGTGAGGTTTTCGACGGCTGCGGTCAACCACAGCGAACGGTCGCTTTTCGGGTTGAAGTAATTGACGCTGGTATCCAGCGAATTGCGCGAAGCGTCGGCGCCGAGAATGGTCTCGAACATCCATTTGGGGCCGCTGGCCCAGCGCTCGAACCACGCGGCGTTGACGCCGGTGCGCAGGTTGCCGTCGGAGAAGTCGCTGGAATAGACCCCGAGCGCGAGCTTGCGCGACTCGTGTTGGCGCCAGTCAGCGCCAACGCTGAGGCGGCTGGCGTAGACGCCGTCGGCGACGGCGCGCAGCGGAATCTGGTTGGTCACGCTTTCGGCGGCGCCGTAAAAGGTCCAGGTGTCGTCCGGCTTCCAGCGCACGGTGCCGGTGGCGCCGGCCTTGACCCCGCTGCCGCCGTTGACCTCGCCGGTCAGCCGCCAGCCGAGGTGGCGCCATTCGGCGCCGGCGCCGGTGCGGATCCAGGTCTGGTTCTCGCCGTAGAAATCGGCGCTGGCGGAATAGCTGTGGGCGAAGACGCGCCAGTTCTCGGCGATCGGGCGGCTGTAGAGAAAGCTGTCGATCGACCAGTCGCGGCTGCCGAAGTAATTGACGTCCTGTCCTTCGCCGTAGCCGGCTTCGACATAGAGTTCGTAGCTGTCGTACAGCTCGTAGCTGCGGCTGGCGCGGCGCACGGCGCCGTTGTTCGGATCGAGGCCGGCGGCGTAGTCGAGGGCGGCGCGGGCGGCCGACCAGTCCTGCAGGGTCAGGCGGTTCTCCGAAAGGTCGGCGTGGAGCGCCGGGTTGATCGGGTCGGAGCCGAGCGTGCGGCGCAGCATCTCGTCACCCTGCTGCGGCCAGCCGCGGGCCAGGGCGAGGCTGGCGGACGACTGGCGCGCCTCGCTGTTGTAGGGGATGGCGTCGTGGCGGGCGTCGATGCGCGCCTGCGCTTCGGCGAGGCGGTCGGCGAAGAGGCGCACGCGGTCGGCGGTGATGTCGGCGCTCAGGCGTTCGCCGTTGTAGCGGCCGTCGAGGTGGCGGCGTTCCGGCAGACGCGCGGCGTAGCGGTCGATGTGTTCGGTGGCGGCGTCGAGCTGCTCGGTCTCGACCAGCGCGTAGAAGAGGCCGAGATTGGCGTCGAAATCGTCCGGGTTGGCGTCGACCGCCCGTTGGTAGAGGGCCAGCGCCTCCTGCGGGCGGCGCAGTTCGAGGTAGCTGCCGGCGATGTCGCGTTCGGCCCATAGCGGCACGGGAATGTCGCGCTGGCGCAGCGATTCGTAGAGCACGACCGCGTCGGCGGCGCGGCGGCGGGCGGCCAGCGCGCTGAGGCGGTCGGTCAGGCGGCGCTGGTCTTCGGCATCCGGCGCCTTGCCGGCGAAGAATTCGGCGGCGAGCGGGTCGGTTGCGGTCAACGCCTTGTCGAGGTGGAAAAAGCGCTCCGGTCCGCGCAGGGTGTTGCGGTCGACGATGCCGTAGCGGATGTCGAGGGCGATGCGGTCCCCTTCCATCGCCCGCCGATCGTCGGCGGAGAGCGGCGCTTCCAGCGCCGCGGCCTGCGCGAACAGGCCGAGGCGCATGGCGGCGACCCAGGCGGACTTGCGCGCTTCGCGGTTATCCGGTTGCTGTTTCAGGAGGGCGAGCTGGTGGCCGAGTTCGACGGCCCAATCGTCGCCGACGACCGCCGGGGCCGGCGCCGGGACGGCGTACCTTGCCTTCGGCGGCAGTACCCAGTCCTCGCCGGCATCGGCAACCGCGGCGGTCAGGCCGACGGCGAGCAACAGGACGGAGTGCAGGCGTTTCATGACGCCGGATTATAGTCGTTTCCGAGCACGGCATGGGCAGCGCGTCGGCCGCTGCGCACGGCGCCTTCGAGCGTTGCCGGATACTCGGCCCAGGTGTAGTCGCCGGCGCGCAGGATGCGCGGGTCGGGCGTCCGGTGATCGGGGCGTGTGAGGTTGGGGCCGCAGGCGAAGGTGGCGCGCCTTTCGCAGATGACCTTGTGCCAGGTCGGCGGCGTCGGCAGGGCGAGTTCGGCGACGAGGGCGGCGACCAGTTCGGCTTCGCCGAGCGCTTCCCAGGTGCCGTGGCCGCTGAGTACGCAGGCGAGCAGGCCCTTGCCGCGGTCGACGACCCACTGGCCGTAGTTTTCGGACTGCTTGCGCAGGGGAAAGGCGAGGCCGGTTGTTGCCGCGAACTGGAGGTAGACCGTGACGATCGGCTCGTAAGCGAATTCGGCGGCGAGCCCCGGCCACAGTTGGCCGGCGTGCTGTGGCGCGGTGGCGACGATGACGGCATCGTGGATTTCGTCATCGACCGCGACGCCGTGCGGCAGCGGGGCGAGGCTGGCAACACGGTGCCCGGGGCGCAGCACGGCGCCGTTGGCGGCCAGCCAGCGGGCGGCCGGTGCGGGCAGCAGGGCGCCGAGGTCGCAGCGCGGCAGCAGCAGGTCGGTGTCGGCACGGCACGGGCTGCCCAGGCTGTCGCGCAGGACGTTGGCGAAGACTTGGGCCGAGGCGCGTTCGGCGGGAATGTTGAGCGCGGCGAGACAGAGCGGTTCCCATAGGTGGCGGCGCAGGGCGCCGGTCTGGCCGGCGGCGTCCAGCCATTCGGAAACGCTGCAATCGCCGTCCAGGCGGAAACGGCGGGCCTTGATGCCCTGCATCCACCAGGCGGTCGCCAGCTTTTCGCGCCAGCCGACGCCTCGGGCCGACAGCAGGCCCCAGGCGACGTTGAGCGGCGCCGGCCATTCCGGCAATGCCATGCGGAAGCCGGTGCGATCGATGACCTGCAGTGGACGTCGTTCCAGCAGCAGGTCGGGGTCGGCGCCAACCTGACGCATCAAAGCCAGCGTGTCGCGGTAGGCCCCGAGCAGAATGTGCTGGCCGTTGTCCAGCGTCCGGCCGTCGATGGAGACGGAACGGGCGCGGCCGCCGAGGACGCGGCCGGCTTCGTACAGGGTGGTGGTGGCGCCGCTTGCCGTCAGTTCGACGGTGGCGGCGATTCCCGCCCAGCCGCCGCCGATGACGGCGACCTTCATGCGAAGGCCCAGGTCTTCCAGGCGATCCAGAGCTTGCGCACCGGCGTCAGGGCGATGCGCTGGTGCAGGACCTGGAAGTTCTCGCGCCGGATCTCGTCGAGCAGGGTGCGGTAGATGGCGGCCATGATCAGGCCGGGGCGCTGGCTCTTGCGGTCGACCGCCGGCAACTGGGCAAATGCCTGCGCGTAGTAGTGCTCGGCGCGGTCGGCCTGGAACTGCATCAGGGTGGTGAAGTTGTCCGAGTATTTGCCGTTCAGGATGTCGGCGGCCGGCACGTTGAACTGCTTCAGTTCGTCCATCGGGATGTAGATGCGGCCGCGCCGGGCGTCCTCGCCGATGTCGCGGATGATGTTGGTGAGTTGGAAGGCCATGCCGAGATCGTGCGCGTATTTCCGGGTCTGCCGGTCCTTGAAGCCGAAAATCTCGGCGGCGAGGAGCCCGACGACGCTGGCGACGCGGTAGCAGTAGAGCGAGAGGCCCTTGAAGTCGAGGTAGCGCGACTGCTGGAGGTCCATTTCCATGCCGTCGATGATTTCCAGCAGTTGCTCGGCGGGCAGGTCGAACTGGCCGCTGACCCCTTTCAGCGCCTGGCCGACCGGATGCTGCGGCTGGCCGTCGGCGATGCGCCCGATTTCCTGGCGCCACCACGTGAGCTTGGTCGAGGCGAGCGATATGTCGTGGCATTCGTCGACCACGTCATCGACTTCGCGGCAGAAGGCGTAGAGCGCCATGATGGCGCGCCGGCGCTCGGCGGGCAGGAACAGGAAGCTGTAATAGAAGGATGAACCGCTGGCGGCGCACTTCTCCTGGCAATATTGGTCGGGATTCATGGGGTCACATTGTAATTTCATTCCCGAAGCAACCGTGATTTTGTCGACTTCGCCTTGCCGTGCAAATTGCACTGTCTGCGGCTCGTCTTCGCATCACGGCCGCTTCGGAAATGAAATCAGGGAACGGCCGGCGAGAACCAGCCAGTCCCGTTTGCCGAGCTTGGGCCGGCGCGTGAAGACGTCGCCGCGCACCCGGCGCAGGCGTTCCAGGATGCGCAGCCCGCCCTGCACGGTGAGGCGGATCTCCCAGCCGAGCCGGCCGGGCAGGGCATGGACGAGCGGGGCGCCGCGTTCCATCAGCGCGCCGGCGCGGTCGATCTGGAAATCCATCAGCGCCGCCCAGTTGGCCGACCAGCGGGCGGCGGCGATGTCGGCCTCGCCGACCCGGAAGCGCCGGAGGTCGGTCTGCGGGATGTAAACCCGGTCCTTTTGCCAGTCGACCGCAACATCCTGCCAGAAGTTGATCAACTGCAGCGCCGTGCAGATGCAGTCGGACTGAACGAGCTGTTCCGGCGCCGTGCGCCCGAACAGGTGCAGGACTAGGCGGCCGACCGGGTTGGCCGAGCGCCGGCAGTAGTCGAGCAGTTCCGCGTAGTCTGCGTAGCGCTTCTTGACGACATCCTGGGCGAAGGCGTCGAGCAGATCGTGGAACAGCTGGACGGGCAGGGCGTGCCGGCGGATGACTTCGGCCAGCGCGACGAACAGCGGCGTCAGCGGCGGCGTTCCGGCGGCGATGCGATCGAGTTCCGCCTGATACGCGGCCAGGCCGGCCAGCCGCTCCTCCGGCGCCGCATCGCCTTCGTCGGCGATGTCGTCGGCGCTGCGGGCGAAACGGTAGATCACCTCGATCGGCCGGCGCAGGGGTGTGGGCACGAGAAAGGAGGCGACGGGGAAGTTTTCGTAGTGATCGACAGGCATCGGCCGCGGAGTATAGGGTCAGGGCGCAGGCGGTGGTAGAATCCGCCCGCCGGCCCAGGTGGCGAAATTGGTAGACGCACCAGATTTAGGTTCTGGCGCCGCAAGGTGTGGGGGTTCGAGTCCCTTCCTGGGCACCATAAAAATGTTATTAATCATATTTTTCTGTTGATTTTTTAATCTGATTTATAACATCACTTGCCGAGCACTTCGCTCATGAAACGGGCGAACGGCAGGCGGAATCCGGCGGCATTCATGTGTCCGCCGCCACCGTAGCGGATGGCGATTTCCGCGACATCGAAATTCCCTTTGGATCTTGCCGAGCACTTGACGTTGCCGTCGGTGTCGAGTTGCCAGACCAGCCCGAAGGTGCCGCTGCGTTCGGCGAGCAGGTTGCCGACTTCCGATGCGAACAACACGCTGGCATTGATCGCCAGGCCGTCGATGGCGCGCCAGGCGAGGGCCTCGTCGACTACGGTCGGCAGGCCGTGGCGTAGCGCCTGCAAGGGATCGAGCGGCTCGCCGCGCAGCCGCGCCGGCATGACGAGGCGGCTGCCGGCGAGGCGCTCGACCTCGCCCTGGAAGAAGCGTTCGATGGCCTGCCCGTCGGCAAGCAGGCTCCGGTAGCGCGGGGAGTCCGGGTCTGCTGCGTGGCGGATCAGGTCGTCCCAGGCCGCGAATTCGAAGGCCAGCAGACGCAGCGAGCGGCTGACCGCGCGCGTGCCGGGGAGGGCGAAGCGCCACAGGTCCATGTCTTCGACGTGCCTCAGGACGAGGGGTAGCGGTTCGGCGGGATGAAAATATTCCCAGGCCAGCCGGGCGCCCGCTTTGCCGAGGTCGAAAACGATGGTCAGCGGCAGCGCAGGATGCCGGTAGCGTTCGCTGCCATCCGGCGCGTTGCTCAGGCGGTCTGCCCACGGCTGGCGCGCCGAGGCATGGTGGTCGATCTGGACGACCGAGCTCGCCAGGTCGGCCATGGCCTCGAGGACGTCCGGCGGGAAGGAGAAGTCGAGAATATAGACCGCGTGCCCGGCGATCTCGGCCATTTCCCACGGTTGACCGTGATGCAGCGGGCGATACGCGGCGCCGTCGCCGAAGCGCCGCCAGGCGGCGTAGGCCGCGCCGAAGCCGTCCGGGCAGTCGGCATGGTAAAGGACGGTGACCGGTGGGGCGGGCACGGGGTCAGTAATGGGGTGGCAGTTCGTCGCGCAGGCTGCGCTGCTCGGCGGGGGCGTCGGCCTGTACCTGCTCGCGCAGGGCTTTCAGCTGGGTGGCGAGCAGGTCGATCTGCTGTTGCTGGCGAAAGACGGTCCGGTTCAGTTCGTCGACCACATCCTCCGTGTAGGCGAGCTTGATCTCGAGTTCGGTGATGCGCGAATCCATGTCGCTTTCCCGGTTCATTTCTCGTTGCGCCAGTCGCGCAGGGTTTCCTTGCGCGGCGGCAGGTTCGTCTTGTCCGACCCGCGGTCGCGGATCAGCGGCAGCGCCGCGCCCAGGACGAACAAAAAGCATATCGCCAGGACGATCCATCCCTCGTTCATTGCACATCTCCCGGAAAACGCGGCATCTTACTGTGATTCGTGCACGTCGTCGCGCCAGCTTTGGTATCTTTCGGCCATTGTTACCCGGATGCCGACAGTCATGGAAATCTCCGCCCAATCGAGCGCGCTGGCGCAGGACCTGCTCGCCTTCATCGATGCCAGCCCCAGTCCGTGGCATGCGGTGCAGACGGTGGCCGAGCGCCTGCGCGGCGCCGGCTTCGTCCCGCTGCGCGAGGACGAACGCTGGCAGCTGGCGGCCGGCGGGCGCTACTACGTCGTGCGCGGAGGCGCCTCGATCATCGCCTTCGTTGCCGGCAGCGCCGCGCTGTCCGCAAGCGGCTTCCGCCTGGTCGGCGCGCATACCGATTCGCCGGGCCTGCGGCTGAAGCCCCGGGCATTGCAGGCCGGCGAAGGTCTGTTGCGCCTCGGCGTCGAAGTCTACGGCGGGCCGATCCTCGCTACCTTCGCCGACCGCGACCTGGGCCTCGCCGGGCGCGTCGCCGTGCGCGGCGTCGACGGCCCGGTGCTGCGCCTGGTGCGCTTCGGCGAACCGTTGCTGCGCCTGCCGAACCTGGCGATCCACATGAACCGCGAGGTCAATGAGAACGGCCTCAAGTTCAACAAGCAGACCGAGCTGCCGCTGGTGCTCGGCCTTGCCGGCACCGGTGACGCCGACGAGGGGTGCTTCCGCGCGCTGCTGGCGGCGCGCCTGGCGGTGGCGCCCGACGACATCCTCAGCTGGGAGCTCAATGCCTACGACACGCAGCCGGGTGCCTTCTGGGGCGCCAGCAAGGAATTCGTCGCCGACGGCCAACTCGACAACCTCGCCTCCTGCCATGCCGGACTGTGTGCCCTGCTGGCGGCGGATAGCCCGCGGACGACCAACGTCTGCGCCTTCTTCGACCACGAGGAGGTAGGCAGCGAGAGCGCGACCGGCGCCGGCGGAAGTTTCGTCGCCGACGTGTTGCGGCGGGTCGCCGCCAGTCTCGGGCTGGACGACGAGTCCTATCGCTGTGCGCTGGCCCGCAGCTTCGTCATCAGCGCCGACATGGCGCATGCCTATCACCCGAATTTCCCCAACGCCTACGAACCTGCCCATCGTGTTGCGGTCAACGGCGGTCCGGTGATCAAAATCAACGCCAACCAGCGCTACAGCACTGGCGCCGACAGTGCGGCGCGTTTCATCCTGCTCTGCGAGAAGGCCGGGGTGCCGTACCAGCATTACGCGCATCGCACCGATCTCGGTTGCGGCAGCACGATCGGCCCGATCGTCGCTGCCGGTCTCGGTGTTGCCAGTGTCGATGTCGGGTCGCCGATGTGGGCCATGCACAGTGCCCGCGAGAGCGCCGGCGTGCTCGATCACGGCTACATGATCGGCGCATTGAGCGCGGCGTTTTCGGATTGAGGCGACGATAAGCGGATTTCCGGCAAAACCTGTTGACTTGCCTCCGGACATCCTTATAATGCGCGCTTCTTCAGGCGGTTAGCTCAGTTGGTTAGAGCGCCACGTTGACATCGTGGAGGTCGTTGGTTCGATTCCAATACCGCCTACCAAATACCTGACGGGGTTGATTTGAATACTTTCCGAACTTGCGTCGCAGTTCAGAAACTCTAAATCGAGTCAGCCTTCGTTCGACAAAAAAGTGCGGCTCGCCCCGCACTTTTTTTTTGCCCAGAGAATCGCCATGCCCGACATCAAACTGCCCGATGGTTCCATCCGCTGTTACGAACAGGCGGTCACCGTTGCCGAAGTCGCCGCCAGCATCGGCGCCGGCCTGGCCCGTGCCGCGCTGGCCGGCAAGGTCGATGGCGCGCTGGTCGATACTTCCTACCTGATCGAGAAAAATGCCGATCTCGCCATCATTACCGAGCGTGATGCCGAAGGCCTGGAGCTGATCCGCCATTCGACGGCGCACCTTCTGGCCTACGCGGTGAAGGAGTTGTTTCCGGAGGCGCAGGTCACCATCGGCCCGGTCATCGAGAACGGCTTCTACTACGACTTCGCCTACAAGCGCCCGTTCACACCGGAAGACCTGGCGGCGATCGAGAAGCGCATGGCCGAACTGGCGAAAAAGGATATCCCGGTCAGCCGCGAAGTCTGGAACCGCGACGAAGCGGTCAAGTTCTTCCTCGACCAGGGCGAGAAGTACAAGGCCGAATTGATCGCGGCGATCCCGGCCGATCAGCAGGTTTCGCTCTATCGCGAAGGTGATTTCATCGACCTCTGCCGCGGCCCGCACGTGCCGACCACCGCCAAGCTGAAGGTCTTCAAGCTGATGAAGGTGGCGGGCGCCTATTGGCGCGGCGACCACCGCAACGAGCAGTTGCAGCGCATCTACGGCACCGCCTGGGCCAAGAAGGAAGATCTCGACGCCTATCTGCACATGCTCGAAGAAGCCGAGAAGCGCGACCACCGCCGCCTGGGCAAGCAGTACGACCTGTTCCACATGCAGGACGAGGCACCGGGCCTGGTCTTCTGGCATCCCAAGGGCTGGGCGATCTGGCAGGAAATCGAGCAATACATGCGCGCCGTGTACCGCAACAACGGCTACCAGGAAGTGCGTTGCCCGCAAATTCTCGACAAGTCGCTGTGGGAAAAGTCCGGCCACTGGGAGCACTACAAGGACAACATGTTCACCACAGCATCGGAAAACCGCGACTACGCGGTCAAGCCGATGAACTGCCCGGGACACGTCCAGGTCTTCAATTCCGACCTGCGTTCCTACCGTGAGCTGCCGCTGCGCTACGGAGAATTCGGCTCCTGCCATCGCAACGAGCCGACCGGCGCGCTGCACGGCCTGATGCGTGTGCGCGGCTTCGTCCAGGATGACGGCCACATCTTCTGTACCGAAGACCAGATCGAATCCGAAGTGACCGCCTTCAATGCGCTGGTCAAGCAGGTCTACGCCGATTTCGGTTTCAACGACGTCGCCGTCAAGCTGGCCTTGCGCCCCGATAGCCGGGTCGGTTCCGACGAGGTCTGGGACAAGGCCGAGGGTGCCTTGCGCCAAGGCTTGCGCGCTTCCGGCCTGGAATGGACGGAACTGCCGGGCGAGGGCGCCTTCTACGGGCCGAAGATCGAATTCCACATCAAGGATGCCATCGGCCGTTCCTGGCAGTGCGGCACGATGCAGGTCGATTTCTCGATGCCCGGCCGCCTTGGCGCCGAGTACGTCGCCGGCAATGACGAGCGCAGGGTGCCGGTGATGCTGCACCGCGCCATTCTCGGCTCCCTGGAGCGCTTCATCGGCATCCTGATCGAGAACTTCGCCGGTGCACTGCCGCTGTGGCTGGCACCGGTGCAGGCAGTCGTGCTGAACATCTCCGAAAAGCAGGCCGACTATGCCGGCGATGTTGCGCAAAAGCTGCATCAGGCGGGTTTCCGCGCCGAAGCGGATTTGCGCAACGAGAAAATAACCTATAAAATTCGGGAACATAGCTTGAACCGGCTGCCTTATCAGCTCGTCGTGGGCGACAAGGAAAAGGCGGACGGACTGGTGGCCGTGCGTACACGCGGCGGTCAGGATCTCGGACAGATGTCCGTCGATGCCTTGATCGAGCGACTCCGAGGGGAAGTCGCGGCGCGTAGTGGCACGGCTTAATTATTGTTGTTTTTGGGGGTTTCACCATCGCTCAGAACAAGGCGCATCGCCTCAACGAAGAAATCACGGTACCGGAGATTCGTCTCCAGGGTTTGGAAGGTGAACAGCTCGGGATCATGAGTACCCGTGCTGCACTGCAGTTGGCCGAGGAGGCCGGGGTCGACCTGGTCGAGATCGCGCCGGTTGCCAAGCCGCCGGTTTGCCGGATCATGGATTACGGCAAGTTCAAGTACCAGGAACAGAAGCGCGCCCACGAGGCCAAGTTGAAGCAGAAGCAGGTTCAGGTCAAGGAAGTCAAGCTGCGCCCCGGTACTGACGAAAACGATTACCAGATCAAGCTCAGGAACATGACGCGCTTCCTGGAAGAAGAAGACAAGGTCAAGGTGACCCTGCGCTTCCGGGGCCGCGAAATGGCGCACCAGGAATTCGGCATGCGCCAGCTGGAACGGATCAAGGCGGATCTCGAAGCCGTTGGGCAAGTCGAGCAGATGCCGAAGATGGAAGGTCGTCAGATGATCATGATCATCGCGCCGGCCAAGAAGAAGCAGTAACACGTAGTACCCATAAGTGCTTTCGGGTAATCGAAGCGTTTCCGCCGGGAACCACCTGACAGCATGTCATTAAGGAGCATATAAATGCCCAAGATGAAGACCAAGAGCAGCGCCAAGAAGCGCTTTTCGGTCCGCGCCGGTGGTTCCATCAAGCGCGGCCAAGCCTTCAAGCGTCACATCCTGACCAAGAAGACCACCAAGGTGAAGCGTCACCTGCGCGGTGCTGTCGCAGTTCACGAGCGCGATGCAGCTTCCGTTCGCGCCATGATGCCCTACGCGTAAGGAGATAGAAGATGCCTAGAGTCAAACGTGGTGTAACGGCGCGCGCGCGTCACAAGAAGGTTCTCGACCAGGCCAAGGGTTACCGCGGTCGTCGCAAGAACGTATATCGCATCGCCAAGCAGGCGGTGATGAAGGCCGGTCAATACCAGTACCGTGACCGTCGTCAGCGCAAGCGCCAGTTCCGTTCCCTGTGGATCGCCCGTATCAATGCGGCGGCCCGTCTGGAAGGCCTGAAGTACAGCACCTTCATGAACGGCCTGAAGAAGGCCAACATCGAAGTCGACCGCAAGGTCCTGGCCGATCTGGCCGTCTTCGATCAGCCGGCTTTCGCCGCTCTGGCCGCGCAGGCCAAGGCACAGCTCGGCGCCTGAGCGAAAGCTTGAAGAAAAAAAGGAGGCGCAAGCCTCCTTTTTTAGTTTCGGCCGCCGCTTCGCGGCTTCACGTCGGCTGCGCCGACATGAGCCTGCTCTGAAACGTGCGTTTTGTTGGTAGTTTTGTAGCAGTTTGCAGGTACTGAAGTCCATGGACAATCTCGATCAGATCGTTAGCGAAGCGCAAGCCGCGTTCGCTGCCATTTCCGACCCGGACGCGCTGGAACAGGTCAAGGCCCGTTTCCTCGGCAAGAGCGGCCAGATCACCGAACTCCTGAAGGGCCTGGGCAAGCTGCCGCCCGAGGAAAAGAAAGTCGCCGGTGCGGCGATCAACGTCGCCAAGACCGCCGTCGAGAACGCGCTCAACGCGCGTCGCGAGGCGATCCGCAAGGCGGCGCTGGAAGCGCGCCTGGCCGAAGAAGCGCTCGATGTCACGCTGCCCGGTCGTGCCGAAGCGCGCGGCGGCCTGCACCCGGTGACGCGCACGCTGGAGCGCATCGAATCGCTGTTCGCCTCGATCGGCTTCGAGGTCGCCGACGGCCCGGAGATCGAGGAGGACTTCCACAACTTCACCGCACTGAACACGCCCGAGGATCACCCGGCGCGTTCGATGCACGACACCTTTTACCTACAGAACCCCGACGGCTCGCTGGCCGACAAGGTGCTGCTGCGTACCCATACCAGCCCGATCCAGGCCCGCTACATGCAAAAGCACGTGGCCTTGTACGGTCAACTGGAAAAAATGCCCGAAATCCGCATCATCGCGCCGGGCCGCGTCTACCGCGTCGATTCCGACGCGACGCATTCGCCGATGTTCCACCAGGTCGAGGGCCTGTGGGTGGGCGAGGGCGTTTCCTTCGCCGACCTCAAGGGCGTGATCGCCGATTTCCTCAAGAGCTTCTTCGAGACCGACGACCTGACGGTGCGTTTCCGCCCGTCCTTCTTCCCGTTCACCGAGCCCTCGGCCGAGATCGACGTCGCCTTCATGAGCGGCGCGCTGAAGGGCCGCTGGCTGGAAATCGCCGGCTGCGGCATGGTGCATCCGAACGTGCTGAAGATCGCCGGCATCGATCCGGAAAAATACACCGGCTTCGCCTTCGGCTTCGGTCCCGACCGTCTGACCATGCTGCGCTACGGCGTCAATGATCTGCGCCTGTTCTTCGAAGGCGACCTGCGCTTCCTGCGCCAGTTCGCCTGATTCCCCATTCGAGTTACGTCCATGAAATTTTCCGAATCCTGGCTGCGCAGCCTTGTCGATCCCAAGCTGACGAGCGCTGAACTCTCCCATCTGCTGACCATGGCCGGCCTCGAAGTCGAGGAACTGGCGCCGGTCGCGCCTGCCTTCAACAATGTCGTCGTCGCCCAGGTGCTGGAGGTGGTCAAGCACCCCGACGCCGACCGCCTCAACGTCTGTCAGGTCGATATCGGCACTGGTACGCCGCAGCAGATCGTCTGTGGCGCGCCGAACGTCGCCGCCGGCCTCAAGGTGCCGTGCGCGCTGCCCGGTGCCGAACTGCCGGGTGACTTCACGATCAAGATCGCCAAGGTGCGCGGCATCGAATCCTCCGGCATGCTCTGTTCCGCCAAGGAGCTGGGCATCGCCGAAGAAGCTTCCGGCCTGCTGATCCTGCCGGCCGATGCGCCGGTCGGGCAGAGCATCCGCCAGTATCTCGATCTCGACGACAACCAGTTCGAGCTGAAGCTGACGCCGAACCGTGCCGATTGCCTGTCCTTGCTCGGCGTTGCCCGCGAGATTGGCGCCATCACCGGCGTGGCGACGAACCTGCCGCAGGTTGCCGAAGTGCCGGCCGGCATCGCCGACATCCGCGCCGTCGTGCTCGACGCTCCGGAGGCCTGCCCACTGTACTGCGGCCGTGTCGTCAAGGGCGTGAACGCCAGGGCGGCAAGCCCGGACTGGATGAAGCGCCGGCTCGAGCGCAGCGGGATTCGCAGCATCTCCGCCCTGGTCGACATCACCAACTACGTGATGCTCGAACTCGGCCAGCCGCTGCATGTCTTCGACGACGCGAAGCTCGCCGGCGCCGTGCATGCGCGCATGGCGAAGCCCGGTGAGAAGCTGCTACTGCTCAACGAGCAGACGATCGCGGTCGACGCCGATGTGCTGATGATTGCCGACGACGCCAAGCCGCTCGCCATGGCCGGCATCATGGGCGGCGAGGAAAGCGGCGTCACGCTGGAAACGACGGATCTGTTTCTGGAATCCGCCTTCTTCGCGCCGAAGGCCATTGCCGGCCGCGCCCGCCGCTACGGCTTCGGTTCCGATGCCTCGCACCGCTTCGAGCGCGGCGTCGATTTTGGCGGCACGCGCCGCGCCATCGAACGTGCCACGCAACTGATCCTCGAGATTTGCGGGGGGCAGGCCGGCCCGGTCGTCGAGGCCAGTGCCGCCATGCCGGCCCGCAATCCGGTCCGTCTGCGCACCGCCCGTGCCGAGCGGGTGCTTGGCCTAACCCTTGGCGTCGAGCGCATCGCCGGCCTGTTCAAGGGACTGGCGCTCTCCTTCGAGCAGCAGGGCGACGATTTCCTGGTGACACCGCCGAGCTGGCGTTTCGACATGGAAATCGAGGAGGACCTGATCGAGGAAATCGCCCGCCTCTACGGCTACGACAACATCCCGGCCCCGGCGCCGCGCGGCCGGATGGCGATGATGCGCCAGCCGGAAGCGCAGCGTCCGGCCTACCGAATTCGCCAGATGCTGGCCGATCGTGGTTACCAGGAAGTGGTCAATTTCGCTTTCGTCGAGGCAGCCTGGGAAGCCGATTTCGCCGGCAGGACCGGCGAGAACGAACTGATCCGCCTGGCCAACCCGATCGCCAGCCAGATGGCCGTGATGCGGTCGACCCTGTTCGGCGGCCTGATTTCCAATCTGGTGACCAATCTCAAGCGCAAGCAGAACCGCGTGCGTCTGTTCGAACTCGGGCGGACCTTCCACCGCGATCCGCAGGCGGTGCCGGTCGCCGGTTTCCATCAGCCGTGGAAACTGGCCGGCCTGGCCTTTGGCGGCGCCCTGCCGGAAGGCTGGGGCAGTGGCGCGCGCAAGGTCGATTTCTACGACGTCAAGGGCGACATCGAGGCGCTGCTGGCGCCGGCGGAATTGCGTTTCGCCAAGCTGCGGCATCCGGCGCTGCATCCCGGGCGCGCCGCCAGCATTCTGCTCGATGGCAGGGAAATCGGCTGCCTTGGCGAGTTGCATCCGGAATGGTTGCAAAAATACGATCTGCCGCAGGCGCCGGTGCTTTTCGAGCTCGATTTCGCAGCGCTCAAGGCGGCAAACGTACCCGCCTACGCCGAGGTTTCGAAGTTCCCGCCGGTGATCCGCGACCTGGCGATCGTGGTCGATCACGACCTTGCCCTGCAGACCCTGCTTGACGGGTTGCAGGGGCAATTGCCGGCCCTTGTCCAGGACGTTCAACTGTTCGATGTATACACTGGAAAAGGGGTTCCGGAAAACAAGAAAAGTCTTGCGTTCCGGATAGTTATGCAAGATACTCAACGTACTTTGCAAGATACGGAAGTCGACTTGGCGATGCAGCAACTGGTGTCCTGTCTGGAGCAGGCATTCGCCGCTCAACTGCGTGCCTGACGGAAAAAATATCCATGACACTGACAAAAGCCGAGCTTGCCGACCTGCTGTTCGAGAAGGTTGGCCTCAACAAACGTGAGGCCAAGGACATGGTCGAGGCTTTCTTCGAAGAAATCCGCAATTCCCTGGAAACCGGTGACGGCGTCAAGCTCTCCGGTTTCGGCAACTTCCAGTTGCGCGACAAGCCGCAGCGCCCCGGGCGCAATCCCAAGACCGGTCAGGAAATCCCCATTACGGCGCGCCGCGTGGTGACTTTCCACGCCAGCCAGAAGCTGAAGTCCGACGTCGAACTCGCCTGCGATGGAACTTCGGCATAAGCCTCACGGTGGCGAGGAATTGCCACCGATCCCCGCCAAGCGCTATTTCACGATCGGTGAAGTCAGCGAACTGTGCGGCGTCAAGCCGCATGTTCTGCGCTACTGGGAACAGGAATTCAACCAGCTCAAGCCGGTCAAGCGGCGGGGCAATCGCCGCTATTACCAGCATCACGAAGTCCTGCTGGTGCGTCGCATTCGCGAACTTCTTTACAATGAAGGGTTTACGATCAGCGGCGCGCGCAACAAGCTGGACGAGGTCGGGGTCGAGTCGCTTGCGGTCGACCAGCAGGAAATGCCGAAAACCGCCGGCGGCCTGCGCGCCGAATTGCAGTCCATTATTGAGCTATTGCGCCTTTGATTCCCGGTTATTTCGGGTATAATGCGCGGCTTGTCGGGGCGTAGCGCAGCCTGGTAGCGCACTTGCATGGGGTGCAAGGGGTCGCGAGTTCGAATCCCGCCGCCCCGACCAATTAAATAACCGGCTTAGGCCGGTTTTTTAATTTTTATGGGTTGAAAAATTAATTAAGACAAATTAGATTGTTTCCACTATTTTATTAACGGAGGTAATCATGGATTTGTCGTCTCTGACCGTTGCCCAGTTGCGTGACCTGCAACAACAGATTCCCGCTGAATTGAAACGCCGCGAAGCCCAGGATAAGGCCAATATCCTGAATGAGGTTCGCGCCTTCGCAAAAGCCCGCGGATTTGCGCTCGAAGAGCTGGTCGGCAAGGAAGTCAAAATCAAGGTGCCGACGGGAAAGGTCAAGGTTAAATACCGTCACCCGGAAAATGCATCGCTTGAATGGACCGGTCGCGGCCGTCAGCCGAAATGGGTTGCCGAATGGCTGGCCAAGGGTGGCGCACTGGATTCGCTGACCGTCTGATAATGCGCATTCTATTAAGTAACGACGATGGTTATTTCGCCCCCGGTATCGAGGCGCTGGCCGTTGCGCTCGCCGGGCTGGGTGAAATCGTCGTCGTTGCGCCGGAGCAGAATAGAAGTGGTGCCAGTAATTCCCTGACGCTGGACCGGCCGCTTTTCCTGAAACAGGCGGCCAACGGATTTTATTTTGTTAATGGCACGCCCACCGATTGCGTTCATCTGGCCGTTACCGGAATGCTCGATTATCTGCCGGACATTATCGTTTCCGGAATAAATCAGGGCGCCAATATGGGCGACGACACCATTTATTCGGGAACGGTGGCAGCGGCGACCGAAGGGTATTTATTGGGTATTCCCTCGATCGCCATTTCATTGACCAGCCATGCCGGCGAAAATTTCGAAACCGCCGGCCGCGTGGCGCGCGAACTGGTCGAACGCTTCATCAGCAACCCGATTCGCGAACCGGTGCTGTTGAACGTCAATGTGCCCGATATTCCACACGCCGACCTGCGCGGCACCGAGGTCACCCGCCTCGGCCGGCGCCACAAGGCTGAGCCGGTGGTCTCGATGCGTTCGCCGCGCAACGAAACCGTCTATTGGGTCGGGGCGGCGGGCGCCGCGGCCGACGCCGGGCCGGGGACCGATTTCAATGCCGTCGAGCGCGCTTGCGTTTCGATCACGCCGCTGCAGATCGACCTGACCCATACCGCGCAGCTTTCGGCCATTACGCACTGGATGCGATGACGACCAACGGCCTGCACGGCATCGGGATGACCTCGCAGCGGACGCGGGCGCGCATGATCGAGCGCCTGCGCGAGAAGGGTATCCGCAACGAAGCGGTGCTGCGGGCGATGGCCGCCGTGCCGCGTCATGTTTTCGTTGAGGAGGCGCTGGCCTCGCGCGCCTACGAGGATACCGCCTTGCCGCTCGGCATGGGGCAGACGATCTCGCAGCCCTTCGTGGTCGCCCGCATGATCGAACTGCTGCTCAATGGCCGGGCGACGCTCGGCAGGACGCTCGAGGTCGGTGCCGGGTGCGGCTATCAGGCAGCGGTCCTGGCGCAGCTGACCAGCGAGGTCTATTCCCTCGAGCGACTTGCGCCGCTGCTCGAGAAGGCCAAGGCCAACATGCGCCAGCTGAAACAATTCAATGTCAGACTCAAGCATGCCGACGGCCAGTTCGGTCTGCCGGAGGCCGGCCCCTTTGACAGCATCATCGTCGCCGCCGCCGGCCAGCAGGTGCCGCCGGCGCTGCTCCAACAACTGGCCCCGGGCGGCCGGCTGGTCTTGCCAGTAGGTACGACGGAGCAGTATCTTTCATTCATCGAACGGACGCCGCAGGCTTTTGTCGAAACCCGGCTCGACCCGGTTCGTTTTGTCCCACTTCTCGCAGGAACGCAATGATTCGAGTACTTGCCCCCCTGGTTTCCGCCCTGTTGCTGGCCGGTTGCATGTCGCAGCCTCCGGCGCCGATCGTCGATCGCAGCACGTCCGGTGCGGCGCGTGCGAGTGCCGCGGCGGTGCCCGCGGGACCCGGGTACTACACCGTCAAGCGGGGCGACACGCTGTATCGTATTGCCCTCGAACATGGCCAGGACTACAAGGACGTGGCGGCGTGGAACAACATCACCAACCCGGGCGCAATCCGCGAGGGGCAGGTGTTGCGCGTGGCGCCGCCGGGCGCAGCGCCGGCGACGGCAGGTGGCGGCGCGGTCGTCGCCCAGCCGGTGACCACCGGGCCGGTCGTCGAGACGCAGTCGCTCGACGCGCCGGGGACGGGCAAGGTCGTGACGGCGCCGACAGCGGTGCCGGCGCAGGTGCCCAGCGACGGCCTCAAGCGTGAGCCGCGTGGCGGCAAGGAGCCGTATTCCGACGAGGCATATGCCCGTTTGAACCGCAATGCCGATGCGGCGCCGAAGACGACGCTTGCTGCGGTCGACCCCAAGCCGGAGCCAAAAACCGAACCGCCGCCCGAGGCGAAGCCGGAACCCAAGCCCGAGCCGGCACCCGCCGCCACAGGCCCCGACGACGTGGCGTGGCAATGGCCGTCGTCCGGCAAGGTGACGGCACCGTTTAGCGATGCCGGCAACAAGGGGCTCGATTTCGGCGGCAAGTCCGGCGACCCGGTGCAGGCCGCCGCCGACGGCAAGGTCGTCTATGCCGGCGCCGGCCTGCGTGGCTACGGCGAACTGGTGATCGTCAAGCACAACGCGACCTTCCTTTCCGCCTACGCGCACAACCGCAAGATCCTGGTCAAGGAGGGCCAGCAGGTGACCCGCGGCCAGAAGATCGCCGAAATGGGCAATACCGACAGCGATTCGGTCAAGCTGCATTTCGAGATTCGCAAGCAGGGCAAGCCGACCGACCCCATGCTCTATCTGCCGAAACGATGATGTCCAGGGCGGCGGAGGATGCGGAAGACGATGAACTGGCGTCAGCCGAGGCTGACCTGGAGTCGCTCTCCGAGTCCGAGCCAGAACAGGTGCCGCCCGAACTGGAACTGATCGAGGACGTCACCCAGCTCTATCTGAACGAAATCGGCGCCAAGCCCCTGCTGACGCCGGAGGACGAGGTGGCGACGGCCCGCCTGGTGCGCGCCGGCGATTTCCAGGCGCGCCAGAAAATGATCGAGCACAACCTGCGCCTGGTCGTGAATATCGCCAAGCACTACCTGAACCGCGGCATACCGCTGCTCGACCTGGTGGAGGAGGGCAATCTCGGCCTCATCCACGCGCTGGAAAAATTCGATCCGGAGCGCGGTTTCCGGTTTTCCACCTACGCGACGTGGTGGGTGCGCCAGAGCATCGAGCGCGGCATCATGAACCAGTCGCGCACCATTCGCCTGCCGGTGCACGTGGTCAAGGAAATCAACCTGGTGCTGCGCGCCATCCGCCATCTCGAGTCGGCGGCCAACCGCGAGACCTCGGTCGAGCGCATCGCCGCGCTGATCGACCGGCCGGTCGCCGACGTGCGGCGCATCCTGCATCTCAACGAGCACATCGCCTCGCTCGACGCGCCGCTGGAGATCGACCCCAGCCACACCATCGGCGAGGCGATCGCCGACGAATCGGCGGTCAATCCGGAAGCGCTTTTGCAATGCAGCGAGATGAGTTCGCTGCTCGACGACTGGCTGGGGCAGCTCACGCAGCGTCAGCGCCAGGTGATCGAACGGCGCTACGGGCTGAACGGCGTCGACGTGTCGACGCTGGACGTGCTCGCCTGCGAGCTGGGGCTGACCCGCGAGCGCGTCCGCCAGATCCAGGTGGAAGCACTCGACCGCCTGCGCAAGATCGTCAAGCGCGGCGGCATCGTGCGCGATTCGCTGCTGTAATCACCTCACTGGCGCGGCAGGCGCGCGCGGATTTCCTCGGCCAGCTGGAATACCGACATTGCGTAGAAGCTTGAGCGGTTGTAGCGGGTGATGACGTAGAAGTTGTCGAACCCCAGCCAGTATTCGGTCGCCCGGCCGGGCGAAACGAGATCGACCAGCGTCACCAGCGCCTGCGGGTCGGCGTTCCCGGTGATTCCCTGTTGCGCCAGGTCAGCCACCTTCAGCGTCGGCTGGATGCCGGCCTCGATCAGGCTACGCTCGGGTTCACCGTGCGTGCGTGCCGGCACGGCGACGGCCTGGCCGGGCTGCCAGCCATGCTGTTCGAGAAAGCGGGCGACGCTGCCGATGGCGTCGTCGACGCTGCCGTAGAGGTCGATTTTCCGGTCGCCATCGAAGTCGACCGCATAACGTCGCTGGCTGCCCGGCATGAATTGCGGAATGCCGATGGCGCCGGCGAAGGAGCCGCGGACGTTGAGCGCATCCATGTCGTTCTCGCGCGCCAGCAGCAGGAACTGCTCGAGCTCGGTGCGGAAGAAGTCGGCGCGCCGCGGGTAGTAGAAAGCCAGCGTGGCGAGCGCCTCGAGCACGCGGAAGCTGCCCATGTTGCGCCCGTATTCGGTTTCGACGCCGATGATGGCGACGATGATCTCTTCCGGCACCCCATAGTTGGCGCGGGCGCGCGCCAGGCTGACCTGGTTCTCCTGCCAGAACTGGACGCCCCAGTTGATCCGCCGCTCGTTCAGGAAGCGTGGCCGGTAGCGTTCCCACGAGCGCTGGACCGGCGAGACCGGCGGCTTGATCAGTTCCAGGACCTTGGCGTTGGGGCGGATCTGGGCGAATTGCTCCAGCAGTTGATCGGCGTTGAAGCCATGGCGTTGTTCGAGGTCGCGGGCAAATTCGACCACCTCCGGGTTGCCGGCGAAGCCGGGCATGGGCGTTGCCGCCTGGGTCAGGCAGGCGCCGGCGGCGAGCAGCAGGGCGGCGAGGGCGTGTTTCAAGTCGTTCTCCGTCAGGGCAGCCGCGCGAGTGCGGCGCGCAGCCTGGTCAAATCGTCCGGGATGCCTCCGTAGCGCGCCTGCAGGTAGGCTTCGGCGAGTTCGCGAACGGCCGGCGCGAGGGCCGGATGCTCGTCTTCGAGGCGCCGGGCGAGCGCCAGCGGCGTTTCCCAGGGGGGAGAGTTTACTTGGCTTCGCGCCAGCCTGCGCAAGGCTTTTTGCCACAGGCGGGCGGCCGGGTCGCGGCGCGGCCGCTGGTACAGCGCCCAGGCGGTAACGGCCAGCAGCAGCCCGCCGCAGGCGATCGTCAGGGCGGCCGCCAGTTTGCGCCAGTCGGCGTCGGGCAGGCCGAGCCGGGTCAGCAGTTCGCGCTGGCGCTGCGGGTTGTAGCCGAGAACGTACTGGTTCCACGCGTTGTTGATCGCCTCCCAGCGGAAATGCAGGGTGCGCAGCCAGTCGCTGCGCAGCTGGATAAGCGCAGGTAACGGCTCGCCGGCCGGCATCGCGGCGGCGATGCCGCTTTCGACGCGGCTTGGGGAAACCGCCGCCGTCGGGTCGACGCGCGTCCAGCCGCGTCCGGCCAGCCAGACTTCGGCCCAGGCGTGGGCATCGGACTGGCGGACGACGACGAAGCCGTCGACCGGGTTCGCCTCGCCGCCCTGGTAGCCGGTGACCACCCGCGCCGGCACCCCTGCGGCGCGCATCAGGACGACGAAGGCGGAAGCGTAGTGCTCGCAGAAGCCGCGCTGGGTAACGAAGAGGAAATCGTCGACTGGGTGCTCGCCAAGCAGTGGCGGCTGCAGGGTGTAGGTGAAGCCGGCGCCGGAAAACAGTGTCAGTGCTTTCTGCACCAGTCGCTCGGGGCTCGATTCTTCCTGCCGCCAGGATTCGGCCAGGGCACGGGCGCGCGGGTTGGCCGCGGGCGGAAGGAGCAGGTTGCGGCTCAGGACGGGGCGCTCTTCGTCCGGATTGAAGCGGTAGTCGAGAGCAGCCGTCAGCGAGAAACGCTGACGCTGGACGATCGGTACGCGGCTGGTTGCGGTCAACGTGCTTTCCAGGGCCAAATCCGCCGGCAGGGTTCCCGGTGCATCGAGTGCCAGCAGCCAGCGTTGCTGGTGCGGTTCGAGCGTCGTCTCGTAGGCCAGTGTCGGCGACAGCGCTTCGATCTGTGGCGGGCGTGGGCGACTCGTCTGTTGTCGCCAGGTCTTGCCGTCGTAGGCTTCGAGGACCGGGCCGCGCCAGTACAGTCTGTCGCGCGGTGGCACCGTTGCCGTGAAACGCACCCGGAAGGCGATTTCGCCGCTCAGCGCGAGGTTGGCGATATTGCCCGGCGCCATCAGGTCCGACAGGCCGCTGCGCCCGCTGTGGGCGTCCTGCGGCAGGCCCCAGAGCGGCCCGGAGACGCGCGGAAACAGGAGGTAGAGAACGAGCATGAACGGAACCGCCTGCAGCGTCAGCAGGCCGGCATAACGCAGCGTTGCCGCCGGCGTGCTCGCGGCGCCGCCGTGCAGACGGACGAGGGCGGCGGTGACCAGCGTCATTGCGCCCAGCAGCCAGAGGCCGGTCGGAATGCTCTGCGAGTAGAAATAATGGGTGAGCAGCAGGAAATAGCCGAGCGTGACGACGACGACGGCGTCGCGCCGACTGCGCAGTTCAAGCAGCTTCATGGCCATGAAGACGACCAGCATGGCGACGCCGGCGTCGCGTCCGAACAGGGTGCGGAATTCGACCATCACGCCGCCGCACGCCACGGCGACCAGTGCGGCGAGAACCCAGCGGCCGGGCAGGCGCCCGTTGCGCCACCACAGCCAGCCGGACCAGGCGAACAGCAGCGTCGCCAGGGCGCTCAGCCAGGGCGGCTGGTGTTCGACATGCGGCAGGGTGGTGGCCAGCGCGGCGGCGAACAGCCACGGCGCGGCGCCGTGGTCGAGGGCTTCGGTGGGGCGCGTGCTCATGCCGGGAACAGCGCTAGCGCTTCGAGGCAGCGGTGGCGGTGCGCGTCGCCGCTGCCCGGTTCAATTTCGTGCCCCGGCAGGCGTAGACCGTAGCAGGCGCCGCTGTCGTCGGCCGCCAGCACCCAGCCGGCGAGGATGGAAAGGCGGGCTTCCGGTGCCGCGCCTTCCGGGGTCAGCGACCAGTCGAGCTGCAGTTCGTGCTGTGCGCCGCCGGCGAACTGCTTGACCAGCAGGGGTCGCTGGCCGCCGTCGCGGGCACTGGCCTTCCAGGCGACATGGCGCGGCGAGTCGGCCGGCTGGCGCTCGCGGAAGCCGGAAAAATCCTCCTGCCCGCCGTCGCCGCGCTGGTCTCCGCTATGCGTCGCCGGCTGCGGCGGCGGCAGGGGGGTGGCCAGCGGCTGCGGATAGACCAGGCAGCGCATCGCCGGTTGCAGGTAGCTCCAGGCGACGAACAGGCCGAGGGGGTAGGTGGTCGCCAGCCGCGTGCGCGGCAGCTCCAGCCAGCCGCGGCGGGTGGCGGCGACCGGCACGGCGGCCTCCGTCAGGCCTTGCGCGGCGACCGAGCAGCGGACCTCGACCGCCTCGTCGGCGGCCCGTAATTCGAGGGCCAGCCGCGGCGTCGCGCGGTCGCTGGAAAGCTGCAGCGGAAACAGCGCGCTGTCGCCGGCGAAGACCGGCAGGCAGCGCCCGGGCGCGATGCTCAGGCCATACAGGTTGCGGAAGGCGTGCACCATACCGACCAGCGCCAGCCCGGCGAGCAGGAAGACGAGGGCATGGCCGAGCGCCAGGTTGTAATTGATCGCGCCGGTCAGCATGGCGAGGAGGGCGGCGGCGAACAGCAGGCCGGCGCGCGTCGGCAGGATGAAGATGCGGCGCTGGCCGAGGCGCAATGGCGCGGTGCCGTCGCTCTGCCAGCGAAACAGGCGCCGCTTGAATTCGGCGATCAGACGCACGGGGTCAGGGAATCGGCACGGTGCGGATGAGCGCCGCGATGTCCTCCGCCCGCGCCATGCCGGTGCCCTGCGTCGCGCGCAGGCGATGGCGGGCAACGGCCGGCAGCATGTCCTGGACGTCGTCCGGCAGCACCATGTCGCGCCCGGCCAGCCAGGCCCAGGCGCGTGCTACGGCGAGCAGGGCGAGGCCGGCGCGCGGCGAGAGGCCGTGCTGGAAGGCCGGGTCGCGACGGCTGGCCTCGACCAGCGCCTGCACGTAGTCGATCAGCGGTTCGGCAGCGTGCACCACAGCCACCTCGCGCTGCAGGGCCGGCAGATCGCTGGCAGCGACCAGGGCTTCCAGCTGGTCGGCCATGGCCCGTTGCCCGCCGGCGGCGAGCAGGGCGCGCTCGGCGCTGCGCTCGGGATAGCCGAGCTCGATGCGCATCAGGAAGCGGTCGAGCTGCGATTCGGGTAGCGGGAAAGTGCCGATCTGGTGCGACGGGTTTTGCGTCGCAATGACGAAAAAGGGTTCCGGCAGACGGCGGGTCTCGCCCTCGACGGTAACCTGGCGTTCTTCCATCGCCTCCAGCAAGGCGCTCTGGGTCTTCGGCGTGGCGCGGTTGATTTCGTCGGCGAGCACCATCTGCGCGAAGACTGGGCCGGGCAGGAAGCGGAATTCGCCGCTCTGGCGCTCGTAGACCGAAACCCCGGTGATGTCGGCCGGCAGCAGGTCGCTGGTGAATTGGATGCGCGAGAAGGCCAGCCCGAGCAGGCGGGCCAGCGCATGGGCGAGGGTGGTCTTGCCGACGCCGGGCAGGTCCTCGATCAGCAGGTGGCCGCCGGCCAGCAGGCAGGCGAGCGCCTGGCGGATTTCGCGATCCTTGCCGAGGATGATGCGCCCGGCGGCGGCGAGGACCGGATCGAGCGGTCGCGGTTTAGTGGTCAGGGTCGAACGAGCGATACCCGGCATTCTGGCAGTCCCGGAAATGTAAGCGGAATCCATTCTAATGCTTGAAGCGGCGCGCCGATTGGGTCGATAATGACAATTCGACGTGCGCCGCCTAGTGCGCCGGTTCGGAGAGAGAGAACAAGTGACGACCACTGCCATCATCACCCATCGCGACTGCCAGTTGCACGACATGGGTTCGCATCACCCGGAGTGCCCGCAACGCCTTACCGCCATCAACGATCACCTGATTGCCCAGGGGATTGACGCCTATTTCGTCTATTACGACGCCCCGCTCGCCACCTTCGAGCAGCTGCTACGGGTCCATCCGGCCTCCCATCTCGAGCGCCTCAAGCGCGCTTCGCCCGAGCACGGCGTCGTGCATCTCGACCCGGATACCGCGATGAATCCGCATACTTGGCAGGCGGCGCTGCGTTCCGCCGGTGCCGGCGTGCATGCGGTCGACCTGGTGATGAAGGGCGAAATCGAAAATGCCTTCTGCGCCGTGCGGCCGCCCGGCCACCATGCCGAGCGCAACAATGCGATGGGCTTCTGCTTCTTTGCCAACGCCAGCATCGCCGCCCGCCACGCGCTCGAGGCGCACGGCCTGGAGCGCGTCGCCATCATCGATTTCGACGTCCACCATGGCAACGGCACCGAGGATTGCTGTGCCGGCGACGACCGCATCCTGATGTGCAGCATCTTCCAGCACCCGTTCTATCCCTACAGCGGCACCGACAAGCCGGCGGCCAACATGTGCAACGTGCCGCTGGCGGCCGGTTGCGGCGGCGAGGAGTTCCGCGATGCGGTCAATCAGGTCTGGATGCCGCGCCTGAAGGAATTCAAGCCGCAGCTCATCATCATCTCGGCCGGCTTCGACGGGCACTACGAGGACGATATGGGCGGCCTGAAGCTGCTGGAAAAGGATTACGCCTGGTGTACCAACGAGCTCAAGAAGGTCGCTGCGCAATTTGCCGAACGGCGCATCGTCTCCATGCTCGAAGGCGGCTACGTGATGACCTCGCTGGCGCGCAGCGTCGGCGCCCATCTGCGTTCGCTGGCCGACCTCTAAGCACCTGTTTCTTCGGAAAATCGCAAGGGTGGGGTAGAATCCTGCCCTTTCCTAACGTTCAACCGGATGATTCCATGGCGTTGATTGTTCAAAAATACGGCGGCACCTCGGTCGGCAACCCCGAGCGCATCAAGAATGTCGCCAGGCGGGTTGCCAAATTCAGGGCGCAGGGCCATCAGGTGGTCGTGGTCGTTTCCGCCATGAGCGGCGAGACCAACAAGCTGATCGCGCTGGCCAAGGAAGTCCAGGCCAGTCCCGACCCGCGCGAGCTGGACCAGGTCTGCGCCACCGGCGAACAGGTGACCATCGGCCTGCTGTCGATGGCACTGATGGACATCGGTTGCCCGGCCCGGAGCTACACCGGCGGCCAGGTGAAGGTGCTGACCGACAACACCTTCACCAAGGCGCGCATCCTGTCGATTGACGAGGCCAACATGCGCCGCGACCTCGATGCCGGCAAGGTCGTCGTCGTCGCTGGTTTTCAGGGCGTCGATGCCGACGGCAACATCACCACGCTCGGCCGCGGCGGTTCGGATACCTCGGGCGTCGCGCTCGCCGCTGCATTGAAGGCCGACGAGTGCCAGATCTACACCGACGTCGATGGCGTCTATACGACCGACCCGCGCGTCGTGCCGGAAGCGAAGAAGCTCGACACCATCACCTTCGAGGAAATGCTGGAAATGGCCAGCCTCGGCTCCAAGGTGCTGCAGATCCGCTCCGTCGAATTCGCCGGCAAGTACAAGGTCAAACTGCGCGTTCTTTCCAGCTTCCAGGACGAAGGGGAAGGCACGCTGATCACTGTTGAGGAAGACAAGAACATGGAACAACCGATCATCTCCGGTATCGCCTTCAACCGCGACGAAGCCAAGCTGACCGTGCTCGGCGTGCCGGATACCCCGGGCATCGCCTACCAGATTCTCGGTGCCATCGCCGACGCCAACATCGACGTCGACATGATCATCCAGAACGTCGGCCACGACGGCACGACCGACTTCTCCTTCACCGTCAACCGCGGCGACTTCGCCAAGGCCAAGGCCATCCTGGAAGACGTCAAGGTCAAGCTGGCGGCACGCGAAGTCACCGGCGACAACAAGATCTGCAAGGTTTCCGCCGTCGGCGTCGGCATGCGTTCGCACCCGGGTGTCGCCAGCCAGATGTTCAAGGCGCTGGCCGACGAGGGGATCAACATCCAGATGATCTCGACCTCCGAGATCAAGATTTCCGTCGTCCTCGACGAGAAATACCTGGAGCTGGCCGTCCGCGTGCTGCATCGCACCTTCGGTCTCGACCAGTAAGTTTGACCGCAGGGCGCGGAGGCTATATCATCCGCGCCTTCGTTGAAGACTGGACCCGGAGACGTGGCCGAGAGGTCGAAGGCACTCCCCTGCTAAGGGAGCATGCGGGCAAAACCTGCATCGAGGGTTCGAATCCCTCCGTCTCCGCCAGCAAATCAAATAAGCCCTTGAACGCCAAGGGCTTATTTTTTTCCAACAGGTTCGACGAACGCCGGCGGAGGAGGCAGTGAGCAAGCGAATTCGCATCATCGGCGCCGCCAGCGGCGTTGGGGCACAGGATCACGGCTGCGCGGACGGCCCGGTGGCCTTCCATCGTTCGCAGGCGTGGCACGAACTCCAGGATGATCCGCACATCGACTGGGGCCGAACGCTGTTCGCGCCCGATGCTGCCGGGCGTTCGCCGCTCGAACGGGTGGCCGAGGTCTGCCGCGACCTTGCCGACGAGGTCGCCGGGACGTTGGACGCCGGCGCCTTTCCGCTGGTCATCGGCGGCGACCATTCGATCGCCATCGGCACCTGGAGCGGCGTTGCCCGCGCGACCGGGGCGCCGCTCGGGCTATTGTGGATCGACGCCCATCTCGACAGTCATACGCCGGATACCTCCTATTCCGGGGCGCTCCACGGCATGCCGCTGGCCTGCCTGCTGGGGCGCGGCGACAAGCGGCTGCTCGGTCTGGGCGTTCCCGGGATGCAGCTCGACCCCCGGCATACGGTGGTACTCGGCCCGCGCTCATGGGAGCCGGAGGAAGCCGAGTTTCTCGTGCGCCTGGGCGTGCGCATCATCGGCGGTGACGAGATCGCCGCGCGCGGTTTCGCCGCCTGCCTCGACGAGGCGTCGCGGAGCGTCGCCGCGGCAGGTGGCGGTTTCGGCGTCACCCTCGATCTCGATGCCATCGACCCGGCGCTGGCGCCCGGTGTCGGCAGCCCGGAACCGGAGGGGCTGTCGGCGCTCGACGTGCGCCGGGGCTTGCGGCGCCTGGCCGGCGTGCCGGGCCTGCGGGCGCTGGAAATCGTCGAATACAACCCGGATCGCGACCGCGATGGCCGCACGGCGCACCTGATCGCCGACCTGATCGGCGATGCCCTGCCGCAGTTGACCCGTCAGCCGGGATCGTCCGCATGACCGGCGATCAGCATGCCATTCTCGGCGTCGCGTCGGATGCCAGCCCGGCCGAGATCAAGCGCGCCTATCGTCGGCTGGCCATGCGCTGGCATCCGGATCGCAACACCGATCCGGCGGCGAGCGAGCGTTTCAGGCTGATCCGGGCGGCATACGAGCAGCTGGTTGCGGTCGACGCCCCTGAAACGGCGAAATCCGACGCAGCCGAGCCCGAACCGGGGCCGGAGGAGAGCGTCGCCAAGGCGGCCGACATTCGCCTGAACCTTGAAATCAGCCTCGAGGCGGCGGCGTCCGGTTGCCGCCGAACCATCGATTACACGCGGGGCAAGCCTTGTCCGACCTGCGCCGGCAGCGGCGAGGCGGGCATGACCCGCACGCGCTTTTGCGGCGCCTGCCACGGCAGCGGCCGCGTGCGCGATGCGCAGCGCGGGCTGGTCGGTTGCGACGCCTGCGCCGGTCGCGGCTTCTTTAGCGAGCGGATTTGCCCGGACTGTGGCGGCAGCGGGCGCGAAAGCGCCGCCGTCAGCCTGGAAATCCGGGTGCCGCCGGGCATGCTGCCGGGCGACGAATTGCGTTTGGCCGGGCAGGGCGAGGCGGCGCGCGACCAACTGGCGGCCGGCGACCTGTTCCTGACCATCGTCATCCGCAGCCACCCGTTGTTCGAACTGCGCGGGCGTGACCTGCATTTCTCGATGCCGGTCAGTGCGCTGGCATTGCTGGCCGGCGGCGAGATCGAGTTGCCGGCGCTGGCCGGCGCGCTGCACTGCGTGCTCGATGCCGGTGCGGCGACGCCGCGCGAGCTCCGCCTGCCCGGCAAGGGCTACCCGGGGCGCGGCAAGCATCCCGCCGGCGATCTGGTCGTCGATCTGCGGCCAGTATTCCCGAGCGCGTTGAATGCCCGCCAGCGCAAGCTGCTGCTGCAGGCCAACGCTGCCCTGCTCGACGAGGCGTCCGGGAGCCTGCCGGAGATCAGCGCCTGGAACCGCCAGCATCTCGGGCGCTGAACGGCGGGCGCGAATTCGGGGTGTTTTTGCAGGTCGACCGCAGCATGCGCGCGAGCGTGCCCTGGTAGTACACTGGCGCACCGATCCAGCCCGCCCGCGCCCGCCCATGACCCCCATTTCGGATGAACTCGCCGAACAGATTCGCGCCATCCGCGAGGAAGTGGTCCTCAAGACGCTGTCGGTCACGCTGATCGCCGGCGGCGTGCTGCTGGTCGGCAACATGGCGCGCAACCTGCACCTGGGGAATCCGCTCAGCGTCGTCCATCCGCTGCTCTACCTGGCACTGCTGTCGGTCTATCTGCTGCGGCAGCGGATCGGCGCCACCCGCATTGCCTGGTTCACCGTCATCCTGCTCTACCTGGCGGCCACCGGCGGGTTGTTCATCTATGGGCTGGCCGGCAACTCGGCAGCGGTTTACATGGCGTTCTGCTTCATTTCGACGAGTTTCTTCGGCATGCGGGGCGGGGTCGTGGCGGCTACCCTCAGCGTCGGTACCATGGTGCTGGTCGCCATCCTGCACATCGGGGGCAGGATCGCCCTGAGCATCGATCTGCCTACCTTCATGCACAACCCGTACAGCTGGGTCGCTGCCGTGCTGACCGTCGGCTCGATGTCCTGGCTGGTTCTCAGCCAGGTCGGCCGGCTCAACGCGCGCCACATGAAGCTGCTCGCCGAGCAGCACCATCAGGCCCGCCACGACCCGCTGACCGGCCTGCACAATCGCCTGGCGCTTGAGAGCATACTCGACCAGGCGATTGCCGATGCGCTGCGCGAAGACCGCGAGCTGGCGGTTTTCCTGCTCGATCTCGACCGCTTCAAGAACATCAACGACTCGCTCGGCCACAATGCCGGCGACCGCCTGCTGGTCGAGGTCGCCACCCGGCTGGCCGGCTGCGTGCGCGGTTCGGATACCGTCGCCCGACTGAGCGGCGACGAGTTCGTCGTCCTCCTGCCGCGCCTGGCCTCGCCGGACGTGACCGGCGTCGCCGCCAAGCTGGTCGACACGCTGTCGGCACCCTATGCGATCGGCGACCGCGAACTGCGCACGGCGCCGTCGGTCGGCATCAGCCTCTGCCCGCGCGACGCGCGCGATGTCGAGACGTTGATCAAGTACGCCGACACCGCGATGTATGCCGCCAAGGCGCAGGGCGGCGGATGTTTCCAGTATTTCGCGCCGGAAATGAACGCGGCGGCGACCGAACGCCTGCGCATCGAGTGCCGGCTGCGCGAGGCCATCGACCTGGGGCAGTTCGCGCTGCATTTCCAGCCGAAGATCGACATGTCCGGGCGCCTGACCGGGCTCGAGGCGCTGCTCCGCTGGCCCGGGGCCGGCGAGTCGTCGCTGCCACCGGCGCAGTTCATCGCCGTCGCCGAGGAAAACGGGATGATCGACGAGATCGGCGACTGGGTGATCGCCACCGTCTGCCGCCAGCTGCGCGCCTGGCTCGACGACGGGCTCGATCCGCCGCGTGTCGCCGTCAACCTGTCCACCCGGCAGCTGCGGGCCAGCGACCTCGCCGCCAGGGTGGCCGGGCTGCTCGCCGAAGCGGCCGTGCCGGCGCGCCTGCTCGAGTTCGAGGTGACCGAAACGGCGGCCATGGAAAATGCGGAGAGCGCGGCGCGCCATCTGGGCGAACTGGGAGCGATGGGGGTGACGCTGAGCATCGACGATTTCGGTTCCGGGTATTCGTCCCTGTCCCATCTGCGCAGCCTGCCGCTCGACGCGCTGAAGATCGACCGCAGCTTCGTGCGCGACATCGCCAGCGACGCCAACGACCTGGCGATCGCGCGCGGCACCATAGCGCTGGCGCACAGCCTGGGCTTGCGGGTGATCGCCGAAGGGGTGGAAACCCTGGCGCAGTGGCAGCTGCTGCGCGACAACGGCTGCGACGAGGTCCAGGGCTTCCTGATCGCGCGCCCGGCGCCAGCCGAGGCGCTGGCGGGCATCCTCAGCCTCGGACGCGTACCGCTACCGACAACCGGCTGAGCGGGCAGGCGACGCCGCTCACAGCAGCGGGCTCATGGTCTGGACAGCGTTTTCCAGCAGCCGGCGCAGGCGCGGCCGGGCGCGCCAGGCGTTGAGCTCCAGCGGGACCGAGCGGGCTTCGTAGGCGCGCTGCAGGGCACGCGCAGCGCTCGAGAATTCGCGGTCGTAGGCGATCAGCGACACTTCGAAATTGAGTTCGAAGCTGCGCAGGTCGAGATTGACGGTGCCGAAGACGGTGATTTCCTCGTCGACGACCATGCTCTTGGTGTGCAGCAGGCCGTCGCGGAAATGCAGGATCCTGACGCCGACAGCCAGCAGGTCCTCGTTGTAGGCCTGGCTGGCGTAGCGCACGAGGCGCGAGTCGATCCGCTCGGGAACGACGAGAACGACCGCGACGCCGCGCAGGGCGGCCGAGCGCAGCGCCGTCAGCAGGGCTTCGCCGGGAACGAAATAGGGCGTGGTGAGAACGATTTCGCGGCGCGCCGCGTAGATCGCCGCCAGTAGCAGGGCGTCGATGGGCAGCATCGAGGCCTGCGGCCCCGAGGGGAAGATCTGGACCTGGCTGCTGCCAGCGGGCGCCAGCAATGGCGGGGGGGGCGGTGCGAAGGGGCTGCCGGTCTGCAGCGACGTCAGCGAGAGCGAGACCGCTTCGAGCACCCAGGCGGCCGGCCCCTCGATGCGGACCATGGCATCCACCCATTCGCCGACGCCGGCATCCTGCTTGAAGAAGCGCGGATCGGCGATGTTCATGCTGCCGGTGTAGGCGATGCGGCGGTCGATGACGGCGATCTTGCGATGGTCGCGCAGGTCGAAACGGACGAACAGGGCGCGCAGCGGATTGACCGGCAGCACTTCGACGACCGTCACGCCGGCATCGCGCAGGCGCGCGACCGCGCTGCTCCTGAGAAACGGCCGGCTGCCGAGGGAGTCCATCAGCGCGCAGCAGGCGATGCCGCGCTGGCTGGCGTGGACCAGCGCGGCGACGAGATCGTCGACGAAGCCGCCGGCGCTCCAGATGTAGAACTCCAGCCGCACCGAACTGCGGGCGGCGGCGATGTCGGCGATCAGCGCGCGCATGACCGCCGCGCTGTCGCCGAGCAGCTGGAGACGGTGGCCACCCATCGGCGGCAGCCCGACCGCCGCCTGGGCCAGCCGGCCGATGCTTTCGCCGCCGGGGGAGAGGGTGTCCGGCGCGGCCACGCTGGCTGCCGGAATGCCGGCGGCCCAGCGCAGCATTTCCGGGCGCAGGGCGGCGGCCCGCCGCATCCAGGTCTTCCCCAGCCGCCGTTCGCCGATCATCAGGTACATCAGCGCACCGGCCGCCGGCAGCAGAATGACCAGCAGCAGCCAGCCGACCGCCGTGCCGCGCGCGTTGCGCCGGGAAAAGATGCGCAGCGCGATGCCCAGCAGGACGCACAGATGCAGGAGGGTGAGCAGGTTCAGCATGCCGGGCAGTATCGGCCGCCTGCTCCCGGGCGGTCAATGGCCGGCGCCGCGGGCACGGCGCTCATCCGGCCGGCTGCGGGTGCGGCTCGAAATTGAAGCGTTTCGGCACGTCGACCGCAGCGATCCGCTGCAGGGGCAGGGCGTGCCAGTGGATCGCGGCGCTGTCGTCGCCCGCCAGCAGGGCGAGCAGATCGTCGTCGTCCGCCAGGTCGCCGGTGCCCGTGCGGCACTCGCCGAGAAAGCGCGGCAGGTCGCGGTCGTCGAGGAGGCCGATGCCGAGTTCGGTGGCGAGCAGGACATTGCCTTCCTCGTCGACATAGGCGGCGTGCGCAACGCCCGCCGGCTGGCCGCTGTGGCTGACGAAGGCATCCCCCACGCGGCGCCACACCCACGGCGTATAGCCGAGGCTGACGAACACGCGTTGCGGGCCATTCTGCAGGAACCAGCAGCCTGATTCGTCACACCCGTACTGCCGGTTGATGAACTGGATCAGGCCGCCGTGCGTGATGCGCTCGTCCTGCAAGCGCCAGTCGCCCCGCCGGTCGAGCGACAACCAGCCATAACAGGCGGGAACGTTGGGCCATTTGGCGATGGCCGAGAGATCGACCATCAGCTTTCGTAGGCTTCCAGCGGTGGACAGGCGCAGTTCAGGTTGCGGTCGCCGTACACATCGTCGATGCGGTTGACGCTCGGCCAGAACTTGTTGGCTGCCACCCAGGGCAGCGGGAAGACCGCCTGCTCACGGCTGTAGGGGTGCGGCCAGTCACCGTCGATGACGTCCGCCTGGGTGTGCGGGGCGTTCTTCAGCGGATTGTTGTCGGGCGACCAGACGCCGTTCTCGATCTGGCGGATTTCCTCGCGGATGGCGATCATCGCGTCGATGAAGCGGTCCAGCTCGGCCTTCGACTCGGATTCGGTCGGCTCGACCATGATCGTGCCGGCCACCGGGAAGGACACCGTCGGCGCGTGGAAGCCGTAGTCCATCAGGCGCTTGGCGATGTCGATTTCGGCGATGCCGGTGGCGGCCTTGATCGGGCGGATGTCGAGGATGCACTCGTGGGCGACGCGGCCATTCTTGCCGACGTAGAGCACCGGATAGTGCGCATTGAGCTTCGTTGCGATGTAGTTGGCGTTGAGGATGGCGACCTTCGTCGCCTTCTTGACGCCGGCGCCGCCGAGCATGGCCAGGTACATCCAGGAAATGGTCAGGATCGAGGCGGAGCCGAAGGGGGCGGCGGAAACCGCCCCCTGGCCGGCGTGCGGACCGTCGATCGGCGCCACGACGTGGTTGGCCATGAACGGCGCGAGGTGCGCCTTGAGGCCGATCGGTCCCATGCCCGGACCGCCACCGCCGTGCGGGATGGCGAAGGTCTTGTGCAGGTTCATGTGGCTGACGTCGGCACCGATGAAGCCGGGCGAGGTCAGGCCGACCTGGGCGTTGAGGTTGGCGCCGTCCATGTACACCTGGCCGCCGTACTGGTGCACGATGGCGCAGATGTCGCGGACCGCTTCCTCGAACACGCCGTGCGTGGACGGGTAGGTGATCATCAGGCAGGCGAGGTCATCCTTGTGTTCCTCGGCCTTGGCCCTGAGGTCTGCGACATCGACGTTACCATTCTCGTCGCAATCGACGACGACGACCTTCATGTTGGCCATCTGGGCGGTCGCCGGGTTGGTGCCGTGCGCCGACTTGGGGATCAGGCAGACGTTGCGGTACTCCTCGCCACGGCTGGCGTGGTAGCGGTCGATGGCGACCAGGCCGGCATACTCGCCCTGGGCGCCGGAGTTCGGCTGCATGCAGATGGCGTCGAAGCCGGTGACCGTCTTCAGCCACTCGGTCAGGCCGCCGATCATCTCGTGGTAGCCCTGCACTTGGTCGCGCGGCGCGAAGGGGTGAATGCCGCCGAATTCCGGCCAGGTGACCGGGATCATCTCGCTGGTGGCGTTCAGCTTCATGGTGCACGAGCCGAGCGAGATCATCGAGTGGTCGAGCGCCAGGTCCCTGTTCTGCAGGGATTTGAGATAGCGCAGCATCTCGTGTTCGGTGTGGTGGGTGTTGAACACCGGGTGCTGCAGGATGGCGTCGGCGCGGTAGAGGTCGTCGGGCAGCGCCGGATCGGCGGCGGCGACCTGCGCGTCAATCGTTTCCATGTCGAGCGTGACCTGGGTGAACAGCTTGAACAGCACGGCGACGTCGTGGCGGCTGGTCGTCTCGTCGAAGGAAACGCCGAGGACGCCGGCGGCAACGCGGCGCAGGTTGTAGCCGGCGGTGAGCGCCGCGTGATGGACGGCTTCGGCACGGGCGCCGAGGTCGAAGTGGACGGTGTCGAAGAACTGCCGGGTCAGCACCGCGATGCCGGCGCGCCGCAGGCCTTCAGCGAGGATCGCGGCAAGCCGGTGGATGCGGCCGGCGATGGTGCGCAGGCCTTGCGGCCCGTGATAGACGGCGTACATGCCGGCCATGTTGGCGAGCAGCACCTGCGAGGTGCAGATGTTGGAGTTGGCCTTCTCGCGGCGGATATGCTGTTCGCGCGTCTGCAGTGTCATGCGGTAGGCGGTCTTGCCGCGCGCATCCCTGGAGACGCCGATGATGCGGCCCGGCATCGAGCGGACGAAGGCCTCGCGGGTGGCGAAGAAGGCGGCGTGCGGGCCGCCGAAGCCCATCGGGATGCCGAAGCGCTGGCTGGAACCGAGGGCGATGTCGGCGCCCATGGCGCCCGGCGACTTGAGCAGGACCAGCGCCATCAGATCGCTGGCGACGGCGACGGTGGCGCCGCCGGCCTTGAGGGCCGCGATGGCGCCGGTCAGGTCGCGGACTTCGCCGTGGTCGCCCGGATACTGCAGCAGCGCGCCGAAGAATTCCTCGTCTTTTACGGCGTCGCCCGCAGCGATCACCAGTTCGAAGCCGAAATAGGCGGCGCGCGTCTTCACGACGTCGATGGTCTGCGGGAAGCAGGCGGCATCGACCAGGAAGCGGTTCGATTTCGATTTGGAGACACGACGCGCCATGGTCATCGCCTCGGCGGCGGCGGTCGCCTCGTCGAGCAGCGAGGCGTTGGCGATCTCCAGGCCGGTCAGGTCGACCACCATCTGCTGGAAGTTCATCAGCGCTTCCAGGCGGCCCTGGGCGATCTCGGCCTGGTAGGGCGTGTAGGCGGTGTACCAGCCCGGGTTTTCCATGACGTTGCGCAGGATGACCTTCGGCGTCAGGGTATCGTAGTAGCCCATGCCGATGCACGAGCGGTTGACCACGTTCTTGCCAGCGATCGCCTTCAACGCCGCCAGCGCCTCGTGTTCGCGTTGCGGGGCAGGCAGCGGCAGGTCGGCCGGCAGGCGGATGGCGGCGGGAACCGTCTGGGCGATCAGCTGTTTCAGGCTGTCGGCACCGATGGCGGCCAGCATGGCGGCGATTTCGGTCGGGCACGGTCCGATGTGACGGGTGATGAACTCGTCACGCTGTTCCAGATCGGAAAGCGGCAGGTTGAGCGGCATGGGCGATCCTCGCTCAGGCGGCGTCGGCGACGGCCTGGTAGGCGGCAGCGTCGAGCAGCTTGTCGAGGTCGGCGACGTTGTCCGGGGTCATCTTGAACAGCCAGGCGGCGTAGGCGTCCTGGTTGACCGATTCCGGCGCGTCCGCGGCGGCCTGGTTTACCTCGGTGACGGTGCCGGCGAGCGGCGCGTAAACGTCGGCTGCGGCCTTGACCGATTCGACGACGGCGATTTCCTTCTCGGCGGCGTAATGTGCGCCGGCTTCCGGCAGCTCGACGAAGACGAGGTCGCCCAGGGCTTCCTGGGCATGGTCGGTGATGCCGACGGTGACCGTGCCGTCGGCGTTGAGCAGGACCCATTCGTGGGAGGCGGCGTACTTGAGATTGGCGGGGACGTTGGACATGGTTTTTCTCCTGAATGGGGTGACTAGATGACTGCCTTGCCGTTGCGGGCGAATACGGGTTTGGTGACCTTGGCCTTGAGCAGCTTGCCGCGGATGTCGACCTCGACTTCGTCGCCGATGGCGACGCCGAGCGGCAGGCGGGCGAGGGCGATGGACTGTTGCAGCGTCGGCGAGAAACTGCCTGAGGTAATCTCGCCATTACCTTGTTTCGTAATGACTTGTTGATGGCCGCGCAGGACGCCCTTGTCGAGCAGGACGAGGCCGAGGAACTGCTTCTGCTGGCCTGCTGCGGTCAACGCCGGTTTGCCGACGAAATCGCGCGCATCCTTCATCGCCACGGTCCAGGCCAGGCCGGCGTCGAGCGGCGACACCGACTCGTCCATGTCCTGGCCGTAGAGATTCATGCCGGCTTCCAGGCGCAGTGTGTCGCGCGCGCCCAGCCCGCAGGGGGCGACGCCGGCGTCCTTCAGTTGCTGCCAGATTGCTTCGGCTTCCGTCGCTGGCAGCATGATTTCGAAGCCGTCCTCGCCGGTGTAGCCGGTGCTGGCGATGAAGTAGCGGTCGACTTCGGCGGCGAAGAAGGGCTTCAGTCCTTCGCTGGCGGCTTTGAGTTGCGGCAGCACCTGCCAGACCCTGGCGCGGGCGTTGGGGCCCTGGACGGCGATGATGGCCAGCGCATTGGCGCCATCGCGGCGCGGGGTGATGGCGACGTCCAGTTGCCATTCGGCAGCCCGAGCCTGCATCCAGGCCAGATCCTTGTCGGCGGTGCCGGCATTGACGACGATGCGGAAGCGGGTGTCGCTCAGGAAATAGATGATCAGGTCGTCGATGACGCCGCCGGCTTCGTTGAGCATCGCCGAATAGAGCGCCTTGCCGGGAACGGTCAGCTTGGCGACGTCGTTGGCAACGAGGCGGGAGAGGAAGGGGCGGCATTCGGCGCCGGTGAGATCGACCGGGCACATGTGGGAGACATCGAACATGCCGCAGTCCTTGCGCACGGCGTGGTGTTCCTCGATCTGCGAACCGTAGTTGACCGGCATGTCCCAGCCGCCGAAATCGACCATCCGGGCCCCGAGCGCACGATGGGCGGAATTCAGCACCGTTTTCTTCAGCATATCAATCCTTTGCAAACGTTTATTAACGTCAGTTCTAGAAACGGAAAAGGGGTGAAACGAAAGAATCACGTCTTGCGTTTCACCCCTCTGTCCTCGATACCTGAGAGATTTGCCCCATCGGTGGGTGTCGACCGCGACGGTCTTCACCACTCTCCAGAGTTTCAGCGGCCAAGCTGCTGATTCTGCGGTCCTTTTGCCTGAGCGTTTTCGGGTGGATTTGCGCCTTCGGCGGCAGCTCGCGCTGCGCTCTCCCACAGAACGAAGGCACTATATCGGGATGCCGGCATCTAATCAACCTGCTGCACCGCACAAGCGAGGCGGGGCGCCGGCGGCCTTCATGTTAAACTCTGCATTTATTCAGCATCCGCAAGCCGTGACTCCAGCCAATTTCGATTTTCATTGCCACTCGGTCGTTTCCGACGGCCTGCTGCCGCCGGAAGAGGTCGCGCGGCGGGCAGCGGCCAACGGCGTCGATCTCTGGGCGCTGACCGATCACGACGATCTCGGCGGCCTTGAAATCGCCCGAGCGACGGCCACGGAGGCCGGCATGAATTTCGTCCCCGGGGTCGAGATTTCCATCGAATGGAAGGGCGTACCGATCCATATCGTCGGCCTCGGCTTCGACGCGGCGCATCCGGCGCTCTCCGGCGGGCTGGACGAGCTGCGCCTCGGCCGCATCGAGCGGGCGAAGCGGATGGGCGAAGCGCTGGCGGCGATCGGCATTCCCGGCGTCTACGAAGGCGCGCTGTGCTTCGCGACCAACCCGGGCCTGATTTCGCGCGCCCACTTTGCGCGTTACCTGGTGTCGATCGGTATCGCCCGCGACGTGCCGGGGGTGTTCCAGCACTATCTGACGCCGGGCAAGCCGGGCTACGTCGATCATCGCTGGGCCACGCTGCAGGACGCCATCGACTGGATCACCACGGCCGGCGGCGTGGCGGTGGTGGCGCATCCCGGACGCTACAAGATGTCCGGCGCTCAGACGCGGCAATTCCTGGATGACTTCAAGGACCTTGGCGGGCTGGGCATCGAGGTGACCTGCGGCAGCCATTCGCCCGATCACGTCATGCATTTCGCCCGCCTGGCCCGGCATTACGCCTTCCACGCCTCGCGCGGCTCGGATTTCCACGGGCCGGCCGAGAGCTACGTCGATCTCGGCAAGCTGCCGCAACTGCCGGAAGACCTCAAGCCGGTCTGGCGCCTGCTCCGCTGATTCATGGCCCGTGTCGTAAACATCCACCCTGATTCGCCGCAGCAGCGCCTCCTGGTGCAGGCGGCCGGATTCATCCGCGATGGCGGCATCGTCGCCTTGCCGACTGATTCTTGCTATGCGCTCGGTTGCCGGCTCGGCGACAAGGAGGCGATGGACCGCGTTCGCCTGATCCGCCAGATGGACGAGCGCCATCACCTGACGCTGATGGTGCGTGACCTTTCGGAAATCGCCCATTTCGCCCGCGTCGACAACGCCCAGTACCGGCTGCTCAAGGCGACGACGCCGGGCAGCTACACCTTCATTCTCGAAGGCACCAAGGAGCTGCCGCGCCGCGTCCTGCACCCCAAGCGCAAGACCATCGGCCTGCGCGTGCCGAACCACCCGGTGGCCCTGGGGCTGCTGGCGGAACTCAACGAGCCGTTGCTGACGACGACCCTGCAGTTGCCGGGCGACGACGAGCCGCTGACCGAAGGCTGGGAAATTCAGGATCGCCTGGACGACCAGATCGAACTGATCCTCGATGCCGGCCATTGCGGCACCGAGCCGACCACCATCATCGACCTGACCGGTTCCACGCCCGAGCTGATTCGCGCCGGGCGCGGCTCGCTGGCACCGTTCGGGCTGGACTGACATGGACATCAACGCGCTGATCCAGACCATCGCCGTCGCCGCGCTGCCGGTCATTTTCGCGATCACCCTGCATGAAGCCGCGCACGGCTACGCGGCGCGCCATTTCGGTGATCCGACCGCCTGGCAGCTCGGGCGCATCAGCCTCAACCCGCTGCGCCACATCGATCCGGTCGGCACCATCCTGATCCCGGCGGCCATCCTGCTGTTTTCCGGCGGCTCCTTCCTCTTCGGCTATGCCAAGCCGGTCCCCGTCGACTTCAGCCGCCTGCGCAACCCGAAACAGGACATGTTCTGGGTCGCCGCCGCCGGGCCCGGCGCCAACCTGTTCATGGCCTGCTGCTGGGCCATGCTGCTCAAGCTGGCCTGGCTGCTGCCGGGCAACGCCTTCACGCTGCCGCTGTCCGAGATGAGCAAGATCGGCATCATGGTCAATTGCGTGCTGATGGTGCTCAACCTGCTGCCGCTGCCGCCGCTCGACGGCGGGCGCATCGCCGTCAGCCTGCTGCCGCACAGGCTGGCCTGGCGATTCGCGCAGATCGAGCGCTGGGGTTTCCCGATTTTGCTGGTCCTGCTATTCACCGGTATCCTCGGCGCCGTCATGAACCCGCTGGTGATCCTTTCGGCGCGGGCCATCGAATCCATTTTCGGACTTTATTGATCAATCTATGTACGCAGAACGTGTCCTTTCCGGCATGCGCCCCACCGGCGCGCTTCACCTCGGCCATTACCATGGGGTGCTCAAGAACTGGGTCAGGCTCCAGCACGAATATCCCTGCCTGTTCTTCGTCGCCGACTGGCACGCGCTGACGACGCATTACGACAATCCGCAGGGCATCGAGCAGGCGACGTGGGACATGGTCATCGACTGGCTGGCGGCCGGCGTCGACCCCAACCAGGCGACGTTGTTCATCCAGTCGCGCGTGCCGGAGCACGCCGAACTGCACCTGCTGATGTCGATGATGACGCCGCTCGGCTGGCTGGAGCGCGTGCCGACCTACAAGGACCAGCAGGAAAAGCTGGCCGGCAAGGATCTCACCACCTACGGCTTCCTCGGCTATCCGCTGCTGATGAGCGCCGACATCCTGATCTACCGTGCCGACAAGGTGCCGGTCGGCGAGGACCAGATCCCGCACGTCGAATTCACCCGCGAGCTGGCGCGCCGCTTCAATCACATGTACGGCCGCGAACCGGGGTTCGAGGACAAGGCGCGCGAGGCGGTCAAGCGTCTGGGCAGCAAGAAGGCGCGCCTCTACGAGGAGCTGCGCACCCGCTTCCAGCAGGATGGCGAGAAGGAGGCGGTCGAGCAGGCCAAGGCCATGCTCAATGAAATCCAGCATCTTTCGGCGGTCGACCGCGAGCGGCTGTTCGGCTTCCTCGAAGGCACCGGCAAGATGATCCTCGTCGAGCCGGGTTACCTGCTGACGCCGGAATCGAAGATGCCGGGCCTCGACGGGCAGAAGATGTCCAAGTCGTACCACAACACGATCACCCTGCGCGAATCCGAGGAATCGGTGAGCAAGAAGGTGCGCAGCATGCCGACCGACCCGGCCCGTGTGCGCCGCCACGACCCGGGCGAGCCGACCAAGTGCCCGGTCTGGCAACTGCACCAGGTCTATTCCGACGACGCCTGCAAGGAATGGGTGCAGGCCGGCTGCCGCAGCGCCGGCATCGGCTGCATCGAATGCAAGCAGCCGGTGATCGACGGCATCCTGCGCGAGCAGGCGCCGATGCGCGAGCGGGCGCAGGTCTATCTGGACGACCCGACGCTGGTCAAGAACATCATCGCCGACGGTTGCGAAAAAGCCCGCGAACTGGCCCGCGAAACCATGCGCGACGTGCGCGAGGCGATGGGGCTGGAATACCACTGATGTTCGGCTACGACTGGGAGACGCTGCTCTGGATCGCCATCGGCTTCGGCGGCCAGGGCCTGTTCATGATGCGCTTCGTCGTTCAGTGGTGGAGCAGCGAGAAGGAAAAGCGTGTCGTCGTGCCGGTCGCCTTCTGGTATTTCAGCATCCTCGGCGGCCTGGTGCTGACCATCTACGCCATCCACCGCAACGACCCGGTCTTCATCTTCGGCCAGGGGCTCGGCCTGATCATCTACTTCCGCAACCTGCACCTGCATTACAAGGGCAAGGGCCGCCCGGCCGCTTCCTGACATGAACGCTGCGGTCGACGCCCCGGAAGTGGCAAAAATGGCGGCGCTGTTCGAGCCGGTCGCCCGCATCTACGGTGAGCCGCTCGACCAGTTGCCGCAGGATCTCTACATCCCGCCCGATGCGCTGGCGATCATGCTCGACGCCTTCGAGGGCCCGCTCGACCTGCTGCTCTACCTGATCCGCAAGGCGAACGTCGACATCCTCGACATCCCGATGGCGCCGCTGACCCGGCAATACCTCGATTACGTCGAGAGCATGCGCGCCACCAACCTCGAACTGGCGGCCGACTATCTGGTGATGGCGGCGATGCTGATCGAGATCAAGTCGCGCATGCTGCTGCCGCGGCCCAAGGCGGGCGAGGGCGAGGAGGCCGAGGACCCGCGCGCCGAGCTGGTGCGCCGGCTGATGGAATACGAGCAGATCAAGATCGCCGGCCAGAAGCTCAACGAGCTGCCGCAGGCCGAGCGCGAATTCTTCTGGGTCGAGACGCTGGTCGAGAAGTCGCTCTACGTGCGTCATCCCGAGGTCTCGGTGAGCGACCTCAAGGAAGCCTGGGAGGCCATCTTCCGCCAGGCCCGCCTGATGAAGAACCACAGGATCAGCCGCGAGGAGTTGTCGGTGCGCGAACATATGGGCATCATCCTGCGGCTCTTGCAGGAACGCGGCGGCTTCGTCCAGTTCGAAACGATGTTCGATCCGGCGATGGGGCCGCCCGGCCTGGTCGTGCATTTCCTGGCGATGCTTGAGCTGGCCCGCGAGAAACTGGTCGAATTTACCCAAACCGAGGCATTTCAGCCCATATACGTGAGAGTGCAGCAAGGTGGAACCGAGCCTGGTCAAGAAAGTGCTTGAAGCGGCGCTGCTCGCCGCGCGCGAGCCGATGACGCCGCTCGAACTGCGCAAGATGTTCGACGACGAACTGTCGACCGACACCCTGCGCAAGCTGCTCGACGAACTGCGCGAAGACTGGGCCGAGCGCCCGGTCGAGCTGATCCAGCTCGCCTCCGGCTGGCGCTTCCGGACGCGCGCCGAATTCCTCCCCTACCTCGAACGCCTGAACCCCGAAAAGCCTCCCAAATACTCGCGGGCGATGCTCGAAACCCTGGCCATCATCGCCTATCGCCAGCCGGTGACGCGGGGCGACATCGAGGAAATCCGCGGCGTCGCGGTCAACGCCAACGTCATCAAGACGCTCGAAGAGCGCGGCTGGATCGACGTCGTCGGCCATCGCGATACGCCCGGGCGGCCGGCGCTGTTCGCCACGACCAAGCAATTTCTCGACGATCTGGGCCTGCGCGCCGTCAGCGAACTGCCGCCGCTCGAACAAATCAGCCAGACCCTGGAGCTGAACCATGAAAACCAAGCGTAGTCCGCTGCGTCCGCCGAATGCGGCGGTATCCGAAAATCGCCCCGAAAAGGCGGTCGACCGCAACCATGCCGGGCCGCGTGGCCGCGGGCCGCGCCGCGACGTGCCGGAAGGCCAGGCGGCGCCCGCGGCGCCGGTGTCGCGCCGCAAGCCGGCACCCAATACCGGCGGGCGGGCCAATCGCGGCAGCATCGCCCGCGACGGCCGTCCCCTGGCCGAGGCCAAGCCGGAGCGCCTGCAAAAGGTGCTGGCCCAGGCCGGCATCGGCTCGCGCCGGGAGATGGAGGAATGGATCGCCGCCGGCCGCATCAGCGTGAATGGCGTCACCGCCCAGCTCGGCCAGAGCGTGGTGCCGACCGACAAGATCAAGATCGGTGGCCGCCTGGTGAATGTGCGCTTCACGACGACGAAGACGCCGCGCGTGCTGATGTACCACAAGCCGGAAGGCGAAATCGTCTCGCGCGACGATCCGGAAGGGCGCCCCTCGGTCTTCGCGGCGCTGCCGCGCATCCGCGGTGGCCGCTGGATCGCCGTCGGGCGCCTCGATTTCAACACCTCGGGCCTCTTGCTGTTCACCACCTCCGGCGAACTGGCCAACCGGCTGACCCACCCGAGTTCCGAGCTGGTCCGCGATTACGCCGTGCGCGTCCTCGGCGAACTGACGCTGGAAGCGCAGCAGCAATTGCTGGGCGGCATCGAGCTCGAGGACGGCCCGGCCAGCTTCGCCAGCCTGCAGGATGCCGGCGGCGAGGGGGCCAACCACTGGTACCGCGTCACCCTGTTCGAAGGGCGCAATCGCGAAGTGCGGCGGATGTTCGAGGCGGTCGGGTGCACGGTCAGCCGCCTGATCCGCGTCCGCTACGGGCCGTTCAACCTGCCGCCGCAATTGAAGCGGGGCCGCGTGCACGAGCTCGACGAGGCCGAAGTCAAGGCCCTGATGCGCGAACTCGACAAAATGAGGAAGCCGCCGGAGAACGCCCGGGAAAGCGTATAAAGTCGTCCGGATTCATTTACCGGGGGGAATAAACTCGTTATAATTCACGGGTTTGTTCCTCCCGCCGTTTTGGCGGGGCATCTTTTTCATCTGAGGTGGGCGTTTCGCCCATTTTTTATTTGTGGCCATGGATTTGAACACGCTGCTCGAGACGACCGTCGTCGGTCTCGGTTATGAACTCGTCGATGTCGAGATGTCGCCGCGCGGCCGCACGATTCGCGTCTTCATCGACGCGCCGGGCAAGGAAAACGGCGTCGATGTCGAGGACTGCGCCAAGGTCTCCAACCAGCTGTCGCGCGTTTTCGAGGTCGAGAACGTCGATTACGACCGTCTCGAAATCTCGTCGCCGGGGCTCGACCGCGTCGTCAAGAAGGTCGAGGACTTCGTGCGCTTCGCCGGCCAGGATATCCAGATCAAGCTGCGCATTCCGCAGGGCGGCCGCCGCAATTTCCAGGGCGAACTGCTTGGCTGCAAGGAGGGCAAGGTCGGTCTGCGCCTCGAAAAGGATGCTGTGGAACTCGAATTCAATAATATCGAAAAGGCACGACTGGTGCCGCGATTCGACTGAAGGACTAGGAGGTTTTAGCCCATGAGCCGTGAAATTCTGTTGCTGGTCGATGCGCTGGCCCGCGAAAAGAACGTCAGCAAGGAAATCGTCTTCGGTGCCCTTGAACTGGCGCTCGCGTCGGCGACCAAGAAGCGCATCCACGACGAAGCCGATGTGCGCGTCTCGATCGACCACAATACCGGTGACTTCGAATCCTTCCGTCGCTGGCAGGTCGTGCCCGATAACGAATACGTCAACGAATTCCTCGAAGTGCCGCTGTCCGAAGCGCAGAAGGACGATCCCGAGATCGAGGCCGGCGATTCGCTGGAGGAGCCGCTCGAACCGATCGACTTCGGCCGCATCGGCGCCCAGGCCGCCAAGCAGGTCATCCTGCAGAAGATCCGCGACGCCGAGCGCGAGCAGATCCTGGCCGATTTCCTCGAGCGCAAGGAACACGTCGTTTCCGGCACCATCAAGCGCATGGAGCGTGGCAACGCCATCATCGAGGCCGGCAAGATCGAGGCCCTGCTGCCGCGCGACCAGATGATCCCCAAGGAAAACCTGCGCATCGGCGACCGCGTCCGCGCCTACCTGCTGCGCATCGACCGCAATGCCCGCGGCCCGCAGATCATCCTGTCGCGCACTGCGCCGGAATTCGTCATCAAGCTGTTCGAGATGGAAGTGCCGGAGATTTCCGATGGCCTGATGGAGTTGAAGGCCTGTGCCCGCGATCCCGGTCTGCGCGCCAAGATCGCCGTCAAGTCCAACGACCCGCGCGTCGATCCGATCGGTACCTGCGTCGGCCTGCGCGGCTCGCGCGTCACTGCCGTGCGCAACGAGATCGGCGGCGAGAACATCGACATCGTGCTGTGGTCGGCCGACCCGGCCCAGTTCGTCATCGGCGCGCTGGCGCCAGCCGAGGTTTCATCCATCGTCGTCGACGAGGAGAAGCATGCGATGGACGTCGTGGTCGACGAGGACAACCTAGCCATCGCCATCGGCCGCAGCGGGCAGAACGTTCGCCTCGCCTCGGAACTGACCGGGTGGACCATCAACCTGATGACCCAGGACGAATCGGCCAAGCGTTCGGAAGCCGAATACGCGGCGACGCGCATCACCTTCATGGAAAAGCTCGACATCGACGAAGAACTCGCCGACCTGCTGATCGACGAGGGGTTCTCGACGCTGGAAGAGGTGGCCTACGTGCCGCTGGCCGAAATGCTTGAGATCGACGGGCTCGACGAGGAAATCGTCAATGAGCTGCGCAACCGCGCCCGCAACGTGCTGCTGACCGAAGCCATCGTCACCGAGGAGCAGCTCGACGGTGTCGCCGACGATCTCCTCAACCTGGAGGGCATGACGCGGGAGCTGGCGGCCAAGCTGGCCGGCAAGGGCGTCAAGAACCGCGACGATCTCGCCGAACTGGCCGTGGATGAACTCGTGGAAATGACCGGCATCGACGAAGAGCGTGCCAAGGAAACCATTCTGAAGGCGCGTGCTCACTGGTTCGAGTGAGCGGGAGGGTAGCAAGTATGACAGCAACAACTGTTTCGCAATTCGCCGTAGAACTCAAGATGCCGGTGGCGGCCCTGCTCGAGCAGCTGGGCAAGGCCGGCGTCGGCAAGCAGGGCAGCGCCGATGCGCTGACCGACCAGGACAAGGCCAGGCTGCTGGAGTACCTGCGTCGCGCACACGGCGACGAATCGAAGACCAAGATCACGCTGACCCGCAAGCAGACGTCGGAGATCAAGGCGACCGACGCGCATGGCCGCGCCCGTACCGTGCAGGTCGAGGTGCGCAAGAAGCGTGTTCTGGTCAAGCGCGAAGCCGGCGATCATGTGCCCGAAGCGGTCGTCGAAGCGCCGGTCGTCGAACCGGTCGTTGAAGCGCCGGTGGTCGTCGAGCCGGTCGTTGAAATCCCGCCGCCGGTCGTCGAACCAGTCGTCGAAAACCCACCGCCGGTCGTCGAGACGAAGCCGGAGCCCGTTCCGGCGCCGGCGCCTTCGCTAGCGTCGGTGATCGGCGAGGACGAACTCCGGGCACGCGAAGAGCAGAATCGTCGCTACAGCCAGTTGCGCGAGATTCAGGAACAGGAGCTGAAACAGAAGCAGGCCCGCGAAGCCGAGTTGGCCCGCATGCGCCAGCAGGCCGAGGCGGCGGCGGAAGCGGCCAAGATCGCCGAACAGGCACGGCAGCAGGCGGCCGCCCAGGCCAAGGCGCAACCGGCGCCGGCCGACAAGGGCACCCTGCACAAGAAACCCGACGCCCCGGGCAAGGACGCCAAGAAGGGCGGCGGTGGCCGTGCCGACGAAGGCAAGAAGAAGCCCGGCATCAAGACGCGTTCTTCCGATACCGGCAGTTCGTGGAAGAGCGGTCGCGGCGGCCACAGGAAGCACGGCCATGCGGCGGATGACGGCCAGGGCAGCTTCCAGGCGCCGACTGAGGTCATCGTGCGCGAGATTCACGTTCCCGAAACCATTTCGGTCGCCGATCTGGCGCACAAGATGGCGGTGAAGGCGACCGAAGTCATCAAGACGATGATGAAGATGGGGTCGATGGTCACCATCAATCAGGTGCTGGACCAGGAAACGGCGATGATCGTCGTCGAGGAAATGGGGCACAAGGCGTTTGCCGCCAAGCTCGACGATCCGGACGCCTTCCTCGAGGAAAGCGCCGAGCACAAGGACGTGCCGCTCGAACCGCGGGCGCCGGTGGTAACCGTCATGGGCCACGTCGACCACGGCAAGACCTCGCTGCTCGACTACATCCGGCGCGCCAAGGTGGCGGCCGGCGAAGCCGGCGGCATCACGCAGCACATCGGCGCCTACCACGTCGAAACCGATCGCGGCATGCTGACCTTCCTCGATACCCCGGGTCACGAGGCATTCACGGCCATGCGCGCGCGCGGCGCCAAGGCGACCGACATCGTCATCCTGGTCGTGGCTGCCGACGACGGCGTCATGCCGCAGACCAAGGAAGCGATCCACCATGCCAAGGCGGCCGGCGTGCCGCTGGTCGTCGCGGTCAACAAGATCGACAAGCCGGATGCCAATCCGGACCGCGTCAAGCAGGAACTGGTCGCCGAAGGGGTCATTCCGGAAGAATACGGTGGCGATTCGCCGTTCTGCCCGGTTTCGGCCAAGAAGGGCACCGGCATCGACGAATTGCTCGAGCAGGTCCTGTTGCAGGCCGAGATTCTGGAGCTGAAGTCGCAGAAGGATGCACCGGCCAAGGGCCTGATCATCGAAGCGCGCCTCGACAAGGGCCGTGGCGCGGTGGCGACCATGCTGGTCCAGTCCGGTACCTTGAAGCGCGGCGACGTCGTGCTGGCCGGACAGGTTTTCGGCAAGGTGCGCGCGATGCTCGACGAGAACGGCAAGCCGATCACCGAGGCAGGTCCGTCGATTCCGGTCGAAATCCTCGGCCTGTCGGACGTGCCGGCGGCCGGCGAGGAAGCCATCGTCCTCAATGACGAGAAGAAGGCGCGCGAAATCGCGCTCTTCCGCCAGGGCAAGTTCCGCGACGTCAAGCTGGCCAAGCAGCAAGCGGCCAAGCTGGAAAACATGTTCCAGCAGATGGAGGAGGGCGAGGTCAAGACTCTGCCGCTCATCGTCAAGGCCGACGTGCAGGGCTCGCAGGAAGCGCTGGTGCAGACCCTGCAGAAGCTTTCCAACGAAGAGGTTCGCGTCCAGGTCGTGCATGGCGCGGTCGGCGCGATCAGCGAATCCGACGTCAACCTGGCCCAAGCCTCGGGCGCCGTCATCATCGGCTTCAACATCCGGGCCGATGCCGGCGCGCGCAAGCTGGCCGAGAACTTCGGCGTCGACCTCCGTTACTACAACGTGATCTACGACGCCGTCGACGAGGTCAAGGCGGCCCTGTCCGGCATGCTGGCGCCCGAGAAGCGCGAGCAGATCACCGGCATGGTCGAGATTCGCCAGGTCTTCCATATCTCCAAGGTTGGTGCCATCGCCGGTTGTTACGTGCTGGAAGGCGTGGTCAAGCGCAATTCCCGCATTCGCCTGCTGCGCAACAACGTCGTGATGTGGGACGGCGAACTCGACTCGCTCAAGCGCTTCAAGGACGACGTCAAGGAAGTCCGCTCCAACTTCGAGTGCGGTCTGTCGCTCAGGGGTAACAACGACATCCAGGAAGGCGACCAGCTCGAAGTCTACGAAATTCAGGAAGTGGCGCGCAGTCTGTAATGAAGAAGGGTTTCCAGCGCAGCGACCGGGTCGCGGAGCAGGTGCGCCGCGACCTCGCCGATCTGATTCGCAGCGAGCTGAAGGATCCCCGCGTCGGCATGATCAGCCTCACGGCGGTCGAGCTGACGCCGGATTACGCCCACGCCAAGGTCTTCTTCACGACGCTCGATGCCGAGCATCTGGAAGACGTCCAGCGCGGCCTGAAGCGTGCCTCGGGATTCCTGCGCCGCGAACTGGGGCGCCGGATCCACATTCACACGCTGCCCGAGTTGCATTTCATCTACGACAATTCGCTCGAGCGCGGTTCCAGCCTCTCGCAGCTGATCGACAAGGCGGCGGCGCTGAGCGACCAGACGCCGGAAGACTGAGTTTCCATGCAGGTCAAAAAGACCTGGAAACAGGTCGATGGCGTTCTGTTGCTCGACAAGCCGCACGGCATGACTTCCAACGACGCCCTGCAGAAGGCGCGCCGGCTGTTCTCCGCGGCCAAGGGTGGTCACACGGGGACGCTCGATCCGCTCGCCAGCGGCCTGTTGCCCATGTGCTTCGGCGAGGCGACCAAGTTCTCCGCCGATCTGCTCGACGCCGACAAGACCTACGAGGCCGTCCTCAAACTGGGGGTGACGACCGATTCCGGCGACGCCGAAGGCGAGATTGTCGCGACGGCTGCGGTCGACGTCGAAAATGGCGATATTTCCAGGGTGCTGCCGCAATTCACCGGCCCCATCCTGCAAATTCCGCCCATGCACTCGGCGTTGAAGCGCGATGGCCGGCCGCTTTACGAACTCGCGCGGCAGGGCATCGAAGTCGAGCGCGCGCCGCGCCCGGTGAACATCCATGCCATCGAGTGCCTGGCTTTCGCCGGGGATACGCTGACCTTGCGCGTTGCCTGCAGCAAGGGCACCTACATTCGCGTGCTGGCGGCCGACATCGGCCGGGCGCTGGGCTGCGGCGCCCATCTGGCGGCCCTGCGCCGCACTGTCGTCGGCGACCTCGACCTCACCCGTGCCGTGACGCTGGATCAACTGGCGGCGCTTGATGAAAGCGAACGGGCCGGGCATCTCCTGGCGGTGGATGCGCTGCTGCAGGGCCTGCCCAGGGTTGCCCTGGGCGCCGATGCCGCGGATCGCTTCGTTCACGGCAATCCGGTCGATCTGGCGAGCGGCCTGGGCGGAAAGATTCGCGTTTATGCCGATGAGCGACTGCTCGGCATCGGCGAGCCGGGGCCGGACGGGCGTCTGTGGCCGCGGCGGGTGGTGCATTCGGCAACTTAAGCTGGTATACTTCGCCGCTTTCCGTC
>WBZM01000340.1_pt1 | contig 69560 bp, 66 predicted proteins | sample 5204271 | NCBI WGS metagenome assembly WBZM01 (sample SAMN12344346, study PRJNA552823) | activated sludge metagenome | biome: Activated sludge suspended growth; feature: Nitrification reactor; material: Wastewater; isolation source: activated sludge from nitrification reactor of wastewater... | reverse complement strand
TCCAGCCCGGCGAGCTCTCCACCGGGCGCTGACCGACCGCCACGGCGACGGCCCCTCCAGTTCGCCGTGTCACGCCCGGTCCGCATCGCCGAGGTCGCCCGCCTCGCCGGGGTGTCGACCGCGACGGTGTCGAACGCGCTCAACCGGCCCGACGTGGTGGCGCCCGCCACGTTGGCGAAGGTCCGCGCCGCGGTCACACGGCTCGGGTACGTACCCCACGGCACGGCCCGTCAGCTCCGCACCGGTCGGAGCGGGCTCGTCGGGGTGGTGGTGCCCGATCTCGACAACGACTTCTGGTGCAGCACCGTCACCGCCGCCGAGAGCTGGCTCGCCGGACGCGGGGTCGGTGTGGTCGTCGCGACCTCGCGGTACGACTGGGACCGAGAGCACGACACCATCGAGCACCTGGTCGACCTCGGGGTCGACGGGCTCGTGCTCGGCACGTTGGCGTCCGACCGGATCGCTGCGGCCTATACGTCGCTGCCCGTGCCGGTGGTCGCGCTCGCTCGGCAGGGTCGACGGATCGGACTGCCGTCGGTGAGCCTCGACGAGCGAGCAGCGATGGCCCTCGCACTCGAGCACCTGGTCGAGCTCGGGCACCGACGGATCGTGTACGCCCGATCGGCCGGGGACCACAGCTGGACCTCGGAGCGCCGGCGCGGGCTCGACACCGCGGTGCGTCGGTGCCGACGTCGCGGCGTCGAGCTCGACGTCGCCGAGGTCGTCGTGCCGCGCGCGGTGCCCGCCGCCGGACCCGACGTGGCCGACGCGACGCTCGCGTCGGGGTCGCGTCCGACGGCGGTCCTGTGTGCGAACGACTACCTGGCGATCGGGGTGCTCGGTGCGCTCGCCGAACGCGGGATCGACGTGCCGCGCGAGATGTCGGTGATGGGTGTCGATGACCTCGAACTGGCGTCGTTGCTCTCGCCGCCGCTCACGACCGTCCGGCAGGACACCGCGTCGATGGGGGCCCGGGCGGCCGCCTGGGTGCACCTCGGGATCCCCGAGCGCTGCCACCAGCTGCTCACGCCATCGCTCGTCGTGCGCGCCACGACCACCGCGCCGGCCGACGTCGTGGTCACGTCCGGCTGACGCGCGAGCATGGTCGTCATGGGGACGATCGAGGACTTCGACGGGGCGCGGCGCGCCGTCGCCGCCGGGCACGCCGCGGCGGACGCCGCCCGCGAGTTGGTGGCGCGGATGACACCGTACGAGCGGCTGTGGTGCCTCGACGGCGACGCGCCGACCTGGGCCGGCCTCGGGTTCCTCACCCAGCAGGACGGCTACCACCGGGCCCCGTTCGTCGGGGCCAGGGTCGAACGGTTGGGGGTGCCCGGGATCGCGTTCGCCGACGGGCCCCGCGGCGCCGTGATCGGCAACTCCACCGCGTTCCCCGTCGCGATGGCGCGCGGTGCCACGTGGGACGTCGAGCTCGAGGAACGCGTGGGCGAGGCCATCGGCCGCGAGCTCCGCGCTCAGGGCGCCACGCTCACCGGTGCGGTGTGCGTCAACCTGCTGCGCCACCCGGCCTGGGGACGCGCCCAGGAGACCTACGGTGAAGACCCGTTCCACGTGGGCGAGCTCGGTGCTGCGGCCACCCGCGGTCTGCAGCGACACGTGATGGCGTGCGTGAAGCACTTCGCGTGCAACTCGATGGAGAACGCCCGGTTCTCGGTCGACGTCGAGGTCGACGACGTCGCGCTGCACGAGGTGTACCTGCCGCACTTCCGCCGCATCGTCGACGAAGGGGTCGCGTCGGTGATGTCGGCGTACAACTCGGTGAACGGCGAGTGGTGTGGTCAGAGCGTCCAGCTGCTCAGCGACGTCCTGCGCGACGAGTGGGGCTTCGACGGCTACGTCATCAGCGACTGGATCCTCGGGCTGCGCGACGCCGCGACGTCGGTACGGGCGGGCCTCGACATCGAGATGCCCTACCGGATGGTGCGCGCCCAGCACCTGCCGGACGCGATCGAGCGGGGCGAGGTCACCTGGGACGAGGTCGACGCCGCCGCCGTGCGTGTGATCGCCACGCTGCTGCGCTTCGACCACGTGGTCAGCGGCCCGCCCCCGTCGCCCGAGGTGGTGGGCTGCGACGCGCACCGCGCGCTGGCGCGCGAGGTCGCCGGTCGCTCGGTCGTGCTGCTGCGCAACGAGGCGGTCGACGGCGCGCCGGTCCTCCCGCTGCCGGCGACCACCCGGCTCGCCGTGCTCGGCGGGTTGGCCGATCGGGTCAACATCGGTGACGGCGGATCGAGCGACGTGTGGGACCTCGACTGCCACACGCTGCTCGAGGGGCTCCGCGGCACCTTCGCCGACGTCGCCTTCGACGACGGCTCCGACCTCGCACGCGCCTCGGCGGTCGCAGCATCCGCGGCGGCGGCGTTGGTGGTGGTGGGCTTCACCTACCTCGACGAGGGCGAGTACATCGGCGAGACCGATCCGTCGCTGGCACATATGTTCCCGCCGTCGGACGAACCCGACGTGGTCGACCTCTTTCAGGCATCGCTCGCCTCGCTGCCGCCCACGGTCAAACCGGATCGCTACGGCGAACGACCGCGCGGGTTCAGCATCGGCGGCGACCGGTCGTCGCTGCGCCTCGCCGCGGCCGACGTCGAGCTGATCCGGGCGGTGGCCGCCGCGAACCCGCGCACGGTGGTCGCGCTGCAGGCGGGCAGCGCCGTCGTGGTCCGCGACTGGATCGATCAGGTGCCGGCGCTGGTGCAGGCCTGGTACGGCGGCTCGCGGGCGGGCGAGGGGCTCGCCGACGTGCTCACCGGCGCCGTGGTGCCGTCGGCGCGGCTGCCGTTCACGGTGCCCGCCGACGAGGATCACCTGCCCCCGTTCGACCGCGACGCCACGCACGCGGTGTACGACCGCTGGCACGGCTGGTGGCGGGCGCAGCGACGGCAGCACGCTCCCGAGTTCGCGTTCGGGTTCGGCCTGTCGTACACCGGCTTCGAGCTCGCCGGCGCCGCGCTCGAGCGCGACGGGGACGACGTCGTGCTGACGGTCGACGTGCGCAACACCGGCGAGCGCGACGGCGCCGACGTCGTGCAGGTGTACGCCGACCTGCCCGACCCCGATGCGCCGGCGCGGCTCGCGGCGTTCGCGCGGGTCGCCGTCCCGGCGGGTGGCACGAGGCGGGTCGAGCTGCGGGTCCCGCCGTCGCGGCTGGCCACTCGCGACACGGCAGGCCGTCGCTGGCGACCAGCGTCGGGCACGCATCGGTTCTCGATCGCCCGGCACGCCGCCGATCCCGACGCGATCGGCCTCGACGTCGAGCTCTGACCGGCCGCGACCGAGCCGACGTCAGGCGTCCTCGTCGTGCAGCAGTGTCGGCTGTGCCACCGCGGCGAGCGCCCGCCGCCGCACCAGCGCCGACTCGAACGACATCGCGACGAGGACGGCGCTCGCCGCGAGCGGGAGCAGGCGGGCATCGCCGGTCAGCTCCGGCACGAGCACCACGGCGGTGAGCGGCGACTGCACGCTGACGGCCACCCCGATCGCCATCAGGGCGATCATCACGTCCCAGCGCTGGGCATCGGTGATCGTCACACCGAGGCCACCGAGCGCGTGCAGCGAGAGCAGCGCTGCGCCGGCGGCGACCGACAGCGACGGTGACATCAGGCCGCCCGGCGCGCCCGATCCGATGGTGGCGCTCGTGGCGGCGAGCTTGGCGAACACGAGCACCGCGGCGAGCCCGAGCGTCGGACCGGTCGCGGCGAGCCGGATCGCCTCCATGCCGTTGCCCGAGGTCGTCGGCCACAGGGCGACGACCGCACCCGCGACGAGTGCCAGCGAGAGCCGCCAGACCCAGGCCAGGTGCGCCGGTGGTCGGCGCGAGCGGAGCTGGTCGCGGAACCACGAGAACGCCGCGCTGGCGCCGTACGCCGGCAGCAGCGCCGCACACGCCAGCAGCAGCACGTCCGGATCGAGCGGGTCGTAGCCGCTGCGGAAGACCCGGTCGTGTCCCCACAGCAGGTTGGTGAGCGTGAACCCGATGGCGGAGCCCGCCACCGCATGGGTCAGCGCCCGTCGGTCGCGGCGGATGCGGAGGTGTTCCTCGACGTACAGCAGCGCGGCGAACGGCGCGTGGTAGGCGACGGCGAACGCCGCGCAGATCCCTGAGACGGCCAGGCGGTCGTGGGGTCGGCGCGCCGCGCGCCCGGCGACCACGCCCAGCATGCCGCCCGCCTCGAGGATCGGCGCCTCCCGGCCCACCGACGACAGCGAGGCGGTGGTGATCCAGGTGGCACCGACCCGCGCCGCCGTGCCGCGCACCGACGGTGGGGGTCCGTCCTCGGTGGCGGCGCGGCTGAGCGCGACCAGGCCGGTCCGTCGCTGTGCGCGTCGCTCGACGGCGTCGCCGATCGCGGCGGCCACCCACACGCCGGTCGCGACCAGCGCGAACACCGCGACGGCGGGCAACGCGTCGGCGGCGTCGATCTGCCGTTCCTCCCCGCTGAGCAGGCGGGCGATCCAACGCATCGACTCGCGGAACACGTGCGCGAACGCGCCCGCGGCGATCGAGACGACGAATGTGAGCGCGAGGGTGCCGCCGAGCCGGCGGGCACGCGCGACGTGCGCGGCGCTCACCAGCAGGCGTCGATGAGCATCGGCCCCTCCGTCGCGAACGAGCGGGCGAGCGCGCTCGACAGCTCGGCGGCGGACTCGACGCGCACGCCGGGGACGCCGTACCCACGGGCGAGCGAGACGAAGTCGACGGCGGGGTGGTCGAGCGTGGTGAGCGGGCCGCCCGACAGGTCGCGGCGGCCGGCGCGGCCGAGCTCGACGTCGAGGATGAAGTACTTCCGGTTCGACGCGATCACGGTGGTGACGTCGAGGCCGTGACGGGCCTGCGTCCACCACGCACCCGCCGAGTAGAGCGCGCTGCCGTCGCCCTGCACGTTGAGCACGCGGCGGTCTCGGGCGGCGAAGGCCGCGCCGGTGGCGAGCGGGGGACCGGCACCGATCGCGCCGCCCGTGAGCCCGAGGACGTCGTGCGGGACGCCGGCGAGCGCGTCCCACAGCCCGCCGCCGGACGTCTGCGACTCGTCGACCAGGATCGCGTGGTCGGGCAACAGGGCGGCGACCGCGAGCGTCAGCGTCCGCGGGTCGAGCGAGAGGTCGTCGGGAGCCGTGGGCCGTGTCGCAGCGTTCGACGCCACGTCGGGTGCACCGCTGGCGTCGACGAGTCGGGCGAGCGCGTCGTGCGCGTCGCCGTCGGGTCCGACCAGCGCGATCACCTCGACCGTGTCGGGCGTGAGCCGTCGGGGTTCGCCCGGATAGGCGAACATCGCGTAGGGCTCGTCGGTGCCGATCGCGACGATGGTGCGGTAGCGGCCGAGCACCTCGTGCACCTGCAGCGGGAAGTACGGCAGCTTCTGCAACGGTCGGGCCAGTGGCACGGTGCGCTCGGCGCGGGTGACGAACGTGGGTGTCCAGAGGTCGAGGTCGTGGGCGACGGCCAGGCGGTCGGCCAGGCGGAGCGCATCGGCCCGCAGCGCCCCCGCGCCGATCAGCAGGGCCGTGCCGGGCTCGCGGAGCGCCCGGGCCGCGGCGTCGACCGCGAGGTCGGTGGCCCGAGGGCGCACGACCGGGTCGGGCATGGCCGACGACATGGCGGTGGGCTGCTCGGCGTGGTCGGACGGGACGATCAGCGTGGACACGCCGCAGCGCGACGAGGCCTCGTGCATCGCCCGTGCCATCGTCGCGGCGGCCTCGTCGGCCGAGCCGACCACCCCCACCCACGCCGACAACGGCGCAGCGATCGCCTCGATGTCGCTCTGCAGCGGCGAGGGCGACGCCCGGTGGTCCGACGCGTGGTCGCCGACCACGTTCACGACCGGCGAGTGGGCCTTGGTCGCGTTGTGCAGGTTGGCCGCCGCGTTGGTGAGCCCCGGGCCGAGGTGCAGCAACGTCGCGCCGGGCACGCCGGTGAGCCGCGACGTCGCGTCGGCGGCGCCGGAGGCCACGATCTCGTCGACCACCAGCACCGGCCCGATCTCCGGCACCGCGGAGGCGGCCGCGACGAAGGCGATCTCGGTGGTGCCCGGGTTCGTGAACACGTGCCGCACGCCGCCTGCGGCCAACGTGCGGAGCACGGCCGCGGCGCCCGTGACCTGTTCGGCTGTCATGCGTCGAGACGGTAGCCGCCCTCCGTCACCGGGCCCCGAACGCGACGAGGTGGCGGCCGGGGTCGGCGGCCGCCACCTCGTCTGGTGAGCCGGCGGCCAGGGGTCGGCGGCCGCCGTCTCGGTCCCGGGCTGCGTGGGATGCCCGGGAGGGGTCAGGTCGCGGGGCGACCTGAGGGGGAGTGGGTCAGTGGGCGAAGCGGATGTCGGGCAGCACCTTGTCGACCCAGCGGGGGAGCCACCACGCCTTGCGGCCGACGAGGTGGAGCACGGCAGGCAGGAGCACGAGCCGGACGAGCAGCGCGTCGAGCAGCACCGCGGTGCCGAGGATCACGCCCATCTCCTTCATCGGCAGGGTGCCGGCGATGGCGAAGGTGTAGAAGACCGCGACCATGATGCCGGCGGCGGCGATGATCGGCCGGCCGGTGTGGGCGACCGACCCGATGACCGCTTCGTCAGGGTCGCCGGACCGCTCGAAGTGCTCACGGGTGCTGGCGAGCAGGAACACCGTGTAGTCCATCGAGATCGCGAAGACCAGGGTGAAGAAGAACAGCGGTGCCCACGAGGTGAGGTAGCCCTGGCTCTCGAAGTTCATCAGGCCGGCCAGCCCACCGTGCTGGAAGGCGAGCGCTCCCACGCCGAAGGCGGCGCCGACGGACAGCAGGTTGAACAACACGCCGAGCAGGGCGACGAGCAGGGCCTGGAGGGCCACGATCAGCAGCAGGAAGCCGAGCACGAGCACCACGCCCATGACGAGCGGCGCCTTGTCGCGCAGGGTGTGGTCGAGGTCGTGGTTCTCGGCGACCGGGCCGCCGACCAGCACGCCGGCCGGGAGGACGGTGCGGAGGTCGCCGATCAGGTCGATCGCCTCCTTCGACGACGGGTCGTACATGCCGACGGCCTGCACGAGCGAGGCACCGGCGGCACCGGGCTGCGGCGGGAACGCCATCGCGATGCCGGGCGTCGCCGTCACCTGGGCAGCGACGCTCTCGGCGTCGACGCCTGCCGGGACGACGACCTGGATCGGGCCGGGGCCGCCGGGGCCGAACGAGGCGGCGAGGAAGTCGTAGCCCTGACGGGCCTGCTCGTCCTTCGGCAACATGGTGATGCTCGGCATGCCGGTCTCGAGGTTCAGCACCGGCGACGCGAGCCCGAGCAGGACGACGACGGCGCCGATGGCGGCGACCACACGGTGGCGGTGCACCTTGGCCGCGAACGCCTCGAAGCGGTGGCTGCGGTGGTCGCCCGTGCCCTTCCACGGCAGCGCGAACTTGTCGATGCCGGGGCCGAGCAGCGCGGGGAGCAAGGTGAGGGCGGCGAGCAGGACGAAGGTGACCGACAGCATCATGCCGGCGGCCATCGACTGGAAGGCCGGGATCGGCACGAGGAGGACGGCCGAGAGGCTGATGAGCACCGTGATGCCCGAGAACAGCACCGCCTTGCCGGCGGTGTCCATCGCGATGCCGGCCGCGTGCTGCGGGTCGTCCGGGTGCGAGTGGAGCGCCGCCCTGTAGCGGGTGACGATGAACAGCGCGTAGTCGATGCCCAGCGCGAGGGCGAACATCATCGCGAAGTTGAAGGTCCAGATCGACAGGTCGGTGAACCGGGTGATGCCGTAGAGGATGCCCATCGACGTGACGAGGCCGGCGGCGGTGAGCACCAAGGGCAGGCCGGCGGCGGCCAGGGTGCCGAAGGCCAGCACGAGGATCACGGCGGTGACGGGCCAGGTGAGCACCTCGGCCTTCATCATCCCCTCGCGGTTGACCGAGTTGAAGTCGTCCCAGAAGGCGGCAGAACCCGTGAGGGCGACGGTGATCTCGTCGGTGCTGAGCCCGCCGATCTCGTCGTCGATGCGTCCGGCGGCGCGGACGGCCTCGGTGGGGTCGACGAGCGCGCCGGCCTGGATCATGACGGTGTGTCCGTCCATGCCGGGCTGCGCCGGCATCGCCGGGCCGAAGGCCGACTCGGTGGTGAGCGCTGCGGTCGCATCGGTGATCGCCTGCTGGAAGGCGGGGGCATCGACGGCGAGGGTGTCGCTGTGGATGACGATCGCCGCGCTCTGCGAGGACAGACCACCGAACTGCTCGTCGATCACCTGCCGTGCGGCGAGCGAGTCGCTTCCCTTCACCTCCCACATCGCGCCGGACAGCGCGTGCTCGAGCTTCGGCGCGAAGACGGCCATCGCGATGGTGAGGAGCGCCCACACGCCGAGCACGAGTTTGCGCTTGCGGTGGGCCCAGCGCCCGAGGCGGGCGAGGGGAGTGTGGTCGACGTCGGTGATACCCATGCGGGTATTCAACCAGATACCCCATGGGGTATGCAACCCGAACCTCGCGGGACGCGATCGTGCGGAGGCACGGGCGGGACCTGCGGCGACCACGAGCCGGATGGAGTGACGTGCGGTCTCGGCTCGTCGCCGCCGCAGGGTGTCCCGTGCTGATTGTGGAGTGCGTCGACCCGACCGGTGTGATCCCCCGATCTCGATGACCGACGCATCGATGACCGTCCGCGAGCGAACGTCGTCGTCATGCAGGATCCCGCCGATTCACCCACCAGGGTGGGTCCGCGACGGCGGGGTAGGGTGCGGCCGATGAGTGGCGATCGCAGCTGGGGGTTCCGCACCCGATCGATCCATGCCGGCGCCCGCCCCGAACCCGTCACCGGCGCTCGGGCCGTGCCGATCTTCCAGACGACGAGCTTCGTGTTCGAGGACACGGCCGATGCGGCCGACCTCTTCGCGCTGCAGAAGTACGGCACGATCTACAGCCGCATCGCCAACCCGACGGTCGCCGCGTTCGAGGAACGGCTGGCGAGCCTCGAGGGCGGCATCGGCGCCGTCGCCACGGCGAGCGGCCAGTCGGCGGAGTTCCTCGTGCTGGCGGCGTTGTGCCGGTCCGGCGACCACGTCGTCTCGTCGGCCCAGCTCTACGGCGGCACCCGCACCCTGCTCGAAGGCACCGTGGCGCGCTTCGGCATCGACACCACGTTCGTCGCGTCGGGCGACCCCGCCGACTATGCGGCCGCGATCCGGCCCGAGACGCGCTGCGTGTACACCGAGGTGGTCGCCAACCCGTCCGGTGCGGTCGCCGATCTCGAGGGGCTCGCCGCGGTCGCGCACGAGCACGGGGTGCCGCTGGTGGTCGACGCCACCACCGCCACGCCGTACCTGTGCCGACCGATGGAGTGGGGTGCCGACATCGTCGTGCACTCCGCCACGAAGTTCCTCGGCGGCCACGGCACGTCGCTCGGCGGCGTCGTCGTCGAGTCCGGCCGGTTCGACTGGGGCAACGGCCGGTTCCCGGTGATGACCGAGCCCGTCGCGTCGTACGGGGGGCTCTCGTGGTGGGGCAACTTCGGCGAGTACGCCTTCTGCACCCGGCTGCGCAGCGAGCAACTGCGCGACGTCGGCCCGGCGCTGTCGCCGTTCAACGCCTTCATGCTGTTGCAGGGCATCGAGACGCTGCCGCAGCGGATGGATGCGCACCTCGCCAACACCGCTGTCGTCGCACGGCATCTCGCTGCGCATCCGGCGGTGTCGTGGGTGCGGTGGGCGGGGCTGCCCGATCACCCCGATCACGCGCGCGCTGCTCGCTACCTGCCACAGGGCCCCGGCGCGGTGTTCGCCTTCGGGGTGCGCGGCGGGCGTGACGCCGGCCGCCGGTTCATCGAGAGCGTCGAGCTGTGCAGCCACCTCGCCAACATCGGTGACGTGCGCACCCTCGTGATCCACCCGGCGAGCACCACCCACCAACAGCTGTCGGACGAGGCCCTCGAGCAGGCGGGCGTGCCGGCCGACCTGATCCGGATCTCGGTCGGCATCGAGGACGTCGACGACATCCTGTTCGACCTCGACCGTGCGCTCGAGCGCGCCGGAGGCCCCGCATGAGCACGTACGCGCCGCCCACCGCGCAGGAGCGACTCGCGATCCTGCGTCGCACACGGTCCGTGGCCGTGGTGGGCATGTCGGCCGACCCCAGCAAGGCGAGCTACTTCGTCGCCACCTACCTCCTGTCGTCGAGCTGCTCGTTCGACCACGTGTGGTTCGTGAATCCGCGCGGCGGCGAGGTGCTCGGCCGGCAGGTGCACCGCTCGCTCGCCGAGCTGCCCGGCACGCCCGACCTCGTGTGCGTGTTCCGCCGGTCGGCCGATCTGCCCTCGGTGGCCGAGGAGGTCGTGGCGATCCCCGGCACCAGCACGTTCTGGGCGCAGCTCGGGCTGTGGTCGGACGACGCCGCGGCGATCGCCGAGTCGGCCGGACGCCGGGCGGTGATGGACCGCTGCCTCAAGATCGAACACGCCCGCTTCGCCGGCGGACTGCACCTCGCGGGGTTCGACACCGGTGTGATCAGCTCGCGGCGTCGTCCCGAGCTCTGACCACGTCGACCCCCTGCGTCGTGCGGAGCAGGGCCAGCTCCCGCGCATAGCCCGCTGCAGCAGCCGTCTCGGCAGCGGCGGCTGCGAGGGCGTCCGCGTCGTCGTCACGGCCGACCGCTCGCAACGCCGCGGCCAGGAGCCGCCGTGCCATCACGCCCTCGAAGGTCATCTCGAGCTCGTCCGCCCGCTCGATCGCCTCGTCGAGCAGTTCGATCGCCTCGTCGTGACGGCCGAGCGCCACGGCGAGCTGCCCGAGCGAGCGCGACACGAGTCCGAGACACAGCGACCCCGATGCGCTGATGCCGATCCGTCCCCGTGACGGCAGCAGCTCGTCGAAGAGCCTGCTGCACAGATCGTCGGCGCCGAGCTCGGAGGCGACCTCTGCCTGCACCTGTGCGACCGCGATCCAGAAGTAGTTCTTCGGCACGTCGCCTTGCTCGACGAGCAAGTGGCGCGCGCCCTCGTGGTCGCCCGCAGACAGACGTGCGAGTGCGAGGGCGGCGATCCAGGTGCGGGCCTTCTCGCCGGTGGTCATCGCCTCGAGTGCAGGCGTCATGTCGCCGAGGGTGCCGGCACGCCATGCGTGCCAGCCGGTCTGCAGCGCCCAGGTGCCCTCGGTGTCGGCGTAGGTGGCGGCGTGTTGCAGGAGCAGTTCGTCGACCCGTGCCGCGGTGCCGGGACGGCAACGGGCGATGTCGATCGACAGGATCAGCCGGTCGGCCAGGAACTCGAAGTAGGGGTTCCGCGACGCGACGGCTACCGGAGCGAGCTCGACCAACCGAGCCCGGGCCCCGACCAGATCGGTGCGCTCGGCGGTGCAGTACGCGCCGAAGAACCCGGCGAGGAACTCGACCTCGGGGTCGCCCGTCGCCCTCGCGATCCGGCCGAGGTCGCGGGCGATCTGCTCTCGCCGTTCGAGCGTGGCCGGTTCCCACAGGCAGACGAACTCCGCGTTCAGCACGTTGGCGGTGAGCAGCGGGTCGTGATGGAGATGCGCCAGTTCGAGGGCCTCGCCGATCAGGGCGGCGCGCTGGTCGCGATCGGCGCCGAAGGTGAGGTGCGACGCGAGCGATGCCAGCACCCGCACGCGCAGCGGATCGTGGCGGTCGAGCAGCTCGAGTGCGTCCTCGCAGAGCTCGATGAGCTCGAGGTCGGGGCGCTCGGCGATGAAGAAGAACGTGCCCGGCCAGGTGCTCATGGCCGCCGCCTCGGCGAACACCGAGGTGTCGCGACCCGCCCGGGCCAGGCGTGCGGCGCGCAGGATGGCCTCGGTGTAGACGGGATCGCCGACCGCACGCGTGGCCGTGCCGAGGGCGAGCCAGGCGACGGCGCGGGTGTGCGCATCGGCGTGCGCGTCGCGGGCGAGCAGGTCGACCACCTGCTGCGAGCGATCGCGCGCCGACTCGAACGCGAGCGCCACCATGTCGCGGCGAGCGGCGTTCGACAGGTGCTCGACGGTGCGCGACTCGTCGCCCGCGAGTCGCCAGTGTCGGACGAGCTCGTCGAACTGATCCGGGCGGACCAGTTCGAGCGCCTCGGCGATCCTCCGGTGTGCCCGAGCGCGTCGCGTGGGCCCGAGCGCGTCGAGCAGGTGGGTGCGGACGACGGACTGCACGAACGTGAACCGGCCGACGCCGACCTCGCCCAGGATGCCGACCCGGGTGAGCTCGTCGAGCGAGTCGAGCACCTCGTCGGCCGTTCGACCTGCCGCCGACGCCACGAGGTCGGCGTCGAACGACTCGCCCGCGACCGCCCCCATCGTGAGCACGTCGCGGAGGTCGGCCCGCAGCCGCTCGAGGCGCCGTTCGACGACGGCTCGCACCGGGGCGGGCATCGAGCGGGTGCCGATCGCCCGCTCGTCGTCGACCGCGAGCGAGCCACCACCGACCAGGTGCTCGACCAGCGCCGCGGCGAACACCGGCGAACCGGCGGTGGCCCCGTGGAGCTCGTGCGCGAGCGCTGCGGCGTGCAGCGGGCTCGTCGTCGGTGCGTGGGCGCGGACGAGCTCGATCAGCGCCTCCTCCGACAGCGGCTCGAGCGTCGAGGCCGTGGCGCCGGGCAGGGTGCGGAGCACATCGACGACCTCGCGGGTTGCGCTGCCGGCCCCGTCGACGGCCGTGTCGGCAGCCGGATCGTGCTGCGCCCCGGCCACCACGAGCAGCCGCTCACCACGGAGCGACGCCACGACGTGCTCGAGCAACCGCAGCGTCGGTGCCGCAGCGTGCTGTGCGTCGTCGACGACCAACAGCACGGGGTGGAGGCGGGCGAGCCGGCGGACGAGGTCGACGACGGCGTCGAACAACTCGTGGCGCGCCGCCCCGGGGTGTGCGTCAGCGGTGCCCGCGGTGCTGCCGGGGAAGAGTCGCGCGAGCGGCGTGGCCGGGTCGCGCAGCGCCCGCTCGAGCTCGTCGTCGAGCGCGGTGACCTCGCGGAACGCCTCGACGAACGGCTCGTACGGTGGACCGAGGCCGCTGCTGCAGCGGCCGGCGAGCACGATCCCCCGATCGTCGTGGGCGCGGGCCGCGCACTCGGCGAGCAGCCGGGTGGCCCCGAACCCGGGGTGCGCTTCGAACACCAGCACCCCGCTCGACCCGGTGCGAGCCGCCGACCATGCATGGTCGAACGTCGTCAGCTGCGCGGCTCGACCGACGATCGGCGTGCCCCGCTCGCCGGCCACGCGGGAGGGGACCGGGATCGGTGTCGCGGTGAGGTCGACCACGCGGTGCACCAGGACCGGCGCGTCGATCCCCTTCAGTCGACGTTCGCCGACCTCGTCGAAGCCCACGTCCTCCAGGCGTCGGGCGAGCGCCCGGACCATGTCGGTCACGAGGATCTCGCCGGGACGGGCCGCTGCCTCGAGCCGGGCGGCCTCGATCACCGTCATCCCGTGGTGGTCACCGTCGTCGACCAGCACCTCGCCGACCGACACCCCGATGCGCACCTCGAACGGGGCGACCGCGTCGTCGCGGGCGCCGTAGTCGGCGATCGCCCGCTGCACCCGGACCGCCGCGGCGACCGCGTCGGAGGCGGTGGTGAACGCTGCCTTCACCCCGTCGCCGGTGGAGCGCAGGATCTCGCCACGATGGTGGTCGACGGCTCCGATCACGAGTTCGTCGTGGTGCTTCCGCAGCCGATCGGCCCGCTCGTCCCCCAGACGGGCGCGCCACTCGGTCGAGCCGACCATGTCGGTGAAGAGGATGGCCGCAGTGGTGACGCTCGGCCGCACGAGGGCGGATGGTAGTTGCTCCCACGCGGCCGATCGGCCGGCACGCACTACGCTCGCCGCCGTGGCGGAGCTGCTGACCCTCACCGACGACCTCCCCGAGGTCACCTACGCCCCGGGCGACGTGGTGATCCACGAGGGCACTCGGACGGGCTCGATCTGGGTGCTCGTCAGCGGCGCGGTCGACGTGTTGCGCGGCGACCAGCACATCAGCGTGGTCGACCGGCCGGGCGCGAGCTTCGGCGAGATCTCGATCCTGCTCGACCAGCCGCACGGCGCCTCGGTCGTGGCGCGGATGCCCACGGTGATGCGCCTCGCCGCCGACGGCGCCCGTCTGCTCGACGAGCGCCCCGGCTTCGGGCGCCTCGCGGCCACCAGCCTCGCTCGGCGTCTCGACGCGCTCACGATCTACCTGGCCGACGTGCAGCGCCAGTACGGCGCCGCGCCCGGCATCGCGATGGTGACCGACGTGTTGCGGCACATCAGCCAGCAGTCGGGTCCCGAGGTGCGCCCGACGTCGAGCCGCGATCCCGATCCCGAGTACTGACCGGATCGCTGCCGATCGCCACTGCTCGATGGCGGCTCAGAACACCGTGCGGGTCGGGGCGGAGTCGGCGGTGAGGTCGGCCTGCTCGATGCCGATCTGTGACAGCCAGGCGGCCGTCGAGTCGGCGAGGTCGATCTCGATGCGGGTGGGCACCGGACCACGCTGGTTGCCGGGGTTGAACACCCACGTGCGGCCGACCCGGTCGATCCACGAGCCGGTGGGCTTGAACGGCGGACCGTGCACATGGCCGGCGAGCACCATGTCGGGCGAGAACTCCTCGATCCACGACAGCAGGTCGGCGTCGCCGTAGTGGCGGCTGCCGGTCCACGACGTGGTGGAGTCGACCGGGGGCCAGTGGTACACCCAGATCCAGCGGGCCGGTCGACGGGCCGCGTCGCGGCGCAGTTGCTCGGCGACGCGCTCGCGCCCGACGGGTCCGTCCCACCAGGGGCACACCGTGACCAGCGTGTCGTCGAGTTCGACCGAGTCGCCATCGGTCGGGACGCCGGCATCGGCGAGTTGGCGCATCCACAGGGCCGCGTTCTCGCCGTGCTCGTCCGGACCGGTGAGATCGTGGTTGCCGGAACTGACGATCACCTTCGTCCGCTCCTGCAGCATCGCGACATAGCTGCACACGACGAACACCTGCGTGGACAGGGCCACGTCGGAGCTGATGTCGAGCTGGTCGCCCGCCATCACGATCAGGTCGACGTCGTCGGCGGCGCGAACGACCCAGTCGTACTGGGGGAGGGCGTAGTGGAGATCTGACACCAGGAGGATGCGCACGTGGCTCCGCTGCTCGTGGACCGGCGTGCGCACTGTATCCGAGGCACCCGACGGGAGGAGCCGGCGATGTCCTCAGGACGGAGCGTCGTCCGCCGGGGTCGGCAGGGCATCGGCTCCGACGATCTGCAGGTCGTCGTCGAGGTCGAGGCTGAGACCCCGCACGTGTGCCGAGGCCGCGGCCAGCGCGAGGTCGTGGCCGACCACCGCGACGAGGAACGGGTCGCGGTGCAGTTCGAGCAGCACCCCCGGACCGCGGGAGCGAACCGTCGCGGTCCGCGGCACGGACGCGAGCAGCGCCACCTCGCCGAAGAAGCTGCCGCGACGCGCGGTACGGATCAGCTCGCCGCTCTGCACGACGTCGAACTCGCCGTCGGATACGACGAAGAACGTGTCGCCGTCGTCGCCCTGCCGGATGACGTCGGTGGCGGCCGCGACGGATCGTCGCGAGGTGGAGCGGGCGACCGCCTCGAGGCTCGCCGGCGGCAACGGCGAGAACATCGGCAGCCCGGCGAGCAGACTCATCTCGACCACCGGCACGTCGGCGTGGTCGTCGGCGCTGCGCAGCGACCTGCCCGCCGCCCCGATGACCAGCGCGAGCGCTCCGCCGGTCGCCAGCAGGGCTGCGTGCGGTCCGCCGACGGCCACCGCCACCTGGGCGATCACCGAGCCGAGCAACTGGCCGGCGCCGGCCACCAACCCGACGCACGCGAACATCGGTCCGAGGTGTCGCGGGTCGGTCGAGCGCTGCAGCAGGATCCGGCTCAGGTTGTCCATCGACGACAGGCAGATGCCGATCAGGGGCAGCACCACGACGACGACCGGCGTCGAGAGCCAGACGCCCAGCGCCACGCACAGCACGGTGCACGCCGCGAGTCCGCCGAGCAGCGCAGGGCTGAGACGTCGCCGCCGCACCACCACCGTCGTGACCAGCGCGCTCGACAGCGCACCGGCGCCCACGAGCGCGGTGAGCACTCCGGGGCCGCCGTCGCCGAGGTCGAGCGACTCGAGCGCCACGACCACGAGGAGCACGTCGAGTGCCCCGATCACGAGGTTGCGTGCCGACGCGACGCCGAGCACACCGATGCTCCACGGGCGACGCCGCAGCTCGGCCAGCGCCGCGCGCAGCACGCGCCTCGGTGGCGTCGCGTGCTGCACCGCCGGCGTCCGCGGTGCGCGCCATGCGGTCGCCGCGAACGCCACGGCGGCGGCGACGGCGCACCCGGTGAACACCGCCGTCGACCCGCCGGCCCGTGCCAGTGCCGCGGCAGCGATCGGTCCCACCAGCGCGCTCGAGCTGTCGCCGTACGACACGGCGAGGTTGACGGAGGTGAGCTCGCGGGTGCTGCGCACGAGCGCGGGCAGCAGGACCGCCCCGGTCGGTCGCAGGGTGACGATCGCCCCGATGCCGACCACGACGAGTCCTGCGGCCAACGGTCCGGGCGCGTCGGAGGCCACCGCCAGCGCGGCGCCGCCGAAGCACAGCGCCTGGAGTCCGAAGCCACCGAGGCGCGCTGCGGTGGCACTGCGCCGCACGACGATCGTGGCGGCCAGCGGTGCACCCACGATCGACGGCGCGAGGACGCACAGCGACACGACACCGACCGCGGCCGAACCGCCCCACCCGTGCGCGTGGACGAGCACGCCGACGGTGGCCGCCCACTCGCCGATCACGGTGAGGAGATGAGCGACGACGAAGCGACGCAGCGCAGCGGAGCTCATCGACGCGGACGTGTCCCACGAGCGCCGTGGCGCGCGGCCATCCACATCGTCGTCGGTGTCCCCCAGGTCACGACGGTCATGGTTACCACAGGTGAGTGGGTCCTGCCGGCTGGTTCACCGGATCGCCGTCCGCGGATGTGACGAACGGCGGTGGGCAGCGTCGCACCGACGGGGCACCGTGAGGTCATGACACCTCCTGCAGCGTTCCCGACGCGGTGGTGGACCACCCTGGCCGACGGCCGGGTGCAGTGCGACGTGTGCCCGCGGGCGTGCAAGCTCCACGAGGGCCAACGAGGGCTGTGCTTCGTCCGTGCCCGTCAGGGCGACACGATCGTGCTCACCACCTACGGGCGATCGAGCGGGTTCTGCGTCGACCCGATCGAGAAGAAGCCCCTCCACCACTTCCTGCCAGGCAGCTCCGTGTTGTCGTTCGGCACGGCCGGGTGCAACCTCGCCTGCCGGTTCTGTCAGAACTGGGACATCTCGAAGAGCCGTGACGTCGACACGCTCGCCGACGCAGCGAGCCCGGAGCGGATCGCCTCGGCGGCGCTCGAGCAGGGGTGCGCCTCGGTGGCGTTCACCTACAACGACCCGGTCGTGTTCCTGGAGTACGCGGTCGACGCGGCCGACGCGTGCCACGCCGCCGGGTTGCGCACCGTGGCGGTGAGTGCGGGGTACGTCTGCGAAGGGCCGCGACGCGAGCTCTTCTCGCGTATGGACGCCGCGAACATCGACCTGAAGGCCTTCCGGGAGGACACGTACCACCGGGTGTGCGGCGGCAGCCTGCGGCCGGTGCTCGACACGCTGGCGTGGCTGCGTTCGGCGGGCGTGTGGCTCGAGATCACCACGCTCGTGATCCCCGGGATGAACGACGGCGACGACGAGCTCGGCGAGCTCGCCCGCTGGGTGCACGACGAACTCGGCCCCGAGGTGCCGTTGCATTTCAGCGCGTTCCATCCGGACTTCAAGATGCGGGACGTGCCGCCCACGCCGCCGGCCACGCTCACCCGGGCGCGGGCGATCGCGCTCGGCGCGGGGCTGCGTCACGTGTACACGGGCAACGTGCACGACCGCGAGGGCGGCACCACCACGTGCACCGGCTGCGGCGCTCCGGTCGTCGAGCGCGACTGGTACCGGATCGAGCGGTACGCGCTCACCGGTGAGGGCCGCTGCCGGGCGTGCGGCACGCCGATGGCCGGCGTGTTCGACGGCCCGCCGGGCGAGTGGGGGCGACGTCGTCGACCGGTACGGCTCGACGTGCGCGGCGGCGAGCCGGACCTCGGGAGCATCGGAGGTGGACCATGACCCGCGTCCGTCCGCCGGCGGTGGCCGGCACGTTCTACCCGGGCGACGCCGTCGAGCTCGCCGACACCGTCGACCGCCTGCTCGCTGCGGCGGCCCACGACCAGGCAGCGGCGCCCGCCGGGCTGCGACCGCCGGCGGCGATCGTGGCGCCTCACGCCGGCTACGTGTATTCGGGACCGGTGGCGGCGAGCGCGTACGCCGCGCTGGGCCGATGGCGCGACGACGTGCACCGGGTGTACCTGATCGGCCCGGCGCACCGGGTGGCCGTCCGAGGCGTCGCGCTGTCGTCGGCCGACGAGTGGGTCACGCCGCTCGGTCGGCTGCCCGTCGACCGGGCCGCCGTCGAGGCGCTGGCCGTCCGGCCGGGCGTCACGGTCGACGACCGGGCCCACGCGCCGGAGCACTGCCTCGAGGTGCACCTGCCGTTCCTGCAGCGTGTGCTCCGTGACGGCTGGACGATCGTCCCGGCGCTGGCATCGGGCGTCACGCCCGCCGCGCTCGCCGAGCTGATGAGCACCAGTTGGGCGCAGCCCGGAGTGTTGTGGGTCGTGTCGACGGACCTGAGCCACTACCACGACCTCCGCACGGCCCGTCGCCTCGACGAGGCGACCGCGGCTGCGGTCGTGGCGCGAGCGTGGGAGCGGATCGGCACCGACGACGCGTGCGGCGCGGTGCCGCTGCGGGGAGTGCTCGAGCTCGCCCGCCGGCTCGACGCGCCGGTCGAGCAGCTCGACCTGCGCACGTCCGGCGACACGGCGGGGGATGCGCGCCGCGTGGTCGGCTACGGGAGCTTCGTGATCCGATGAGCACCGACGACGAACTTGCCCCTCGCGACCTCGACACGCTGCTCGCGATCGCCCGGCGGTCCCTCGACGCCGCGGTGCGGTCCGGGGCTCGGTGGCGACCCGACCTCGACGACGTGCCGCCGTCGTTGCGCCGACCGGGCGCGGCCTTCGTCACGCTGCGGCGGCACGGCCGTCTGCGCGGGTGCGTCGGCACGCTCGTGCCCGACTCGCCGCTGGCCCACACCGTGGCCGCGCGGGCGGTGTCGGCGGCGTGCGACGACCCTCGGTTCGCGCCGGTGGGTCCCGACGAGCTGCGCGACCTCGACGTGTCGGTGTCGGTGCTGTCGCCCATGAAGCCGTTCCCCGTGCGCGACCTCGACGACCTGCTCGCGCAGGTCCGACCGGGCGTCGACGGCCTCGCGATCGAGGCCGGGCGGCATCGTGCGGTGCTGCTGCCGGAGGTGTGGGACGACCTGCCCGACCCCAGCGAATTCGTCGACGCCCTGTGGCGGAAGGCAGGCCTGCGGCCGCGGGCGTGGCCGGCCGACCTGCGGGTGCAGCGCTTCACGAGCCGCCACTGGCCCGTCTGACCGCGGGCGCGGGACGGGAGTGCCCGTGTCGGGCTGTTTCGTCCCGCGGTCTCGGGGTGGGTCCCCTACGCTCGGGGCGATGGGGGAACAGCCCGAGGAGCCGGCGTCTGCGCACGGCGTGGTTCGACGGGTGCCGGCACGGGTGGGGCTCGTCGGCAACCCGTCCGACGGCTATGGCGGCGCCGTCCTCGCCACACCCGTGCCGGCACTCGCGGCGACGGTGCGCGTCGCTGCACACGACACCCTCGTGCTCGACGGGGCGGGCGAGCGGCACGAGTGGCCGTCGATCGGTGCCTGGCTCGACGAGGTGGCGGTCGCTGGTCACACGGGCGAGCAACGCCTGATCGGTGCGGCGCTCGCCGAGGTGCTCGACCACCTGCGCGGTCGGCTCGGCGTGGCCGCTGCCGGCGCCACGATCGCCTGGTCGACCGACGTGCCCCGATCGGTCGGCCTCGCCGGTTCGAGCGCCCTCGCGGTCGCGGTGATCGACGCGTATGCCGCGCACGTCGGTGTGACGCTCGACCGGCGCGTCACGGCGGCCCTGGCCCTCCGGGCGGAGCGCGAACGGCTCGGCATCACGGCCGGATGGCAGGACCGGATCGTGCAGGCGTTCGGCACGACCGTGCTGGTCGACGCCGCCGACCTCGACGCCGTCGACGGTGTCGAGGTGCCACGGGTGCGGCAGCCACGTGGCGCCGCACCCGTCCCGCTCGTCGTCGGATGGCGCGTCGCCGACAGCACGTCGTCGGACGACTACCACGCACCGCTGCGTCGCCAGGCGGCCGAGCTGGCCGCACCGATGGCGGAGCTGGCCGGGCTCGCCCGAGGTGCGGCGGCCGCGTGGGCTGTCGGCGACGTGGCAGCCGTGGCCGAGGCGATGGCCGCAGGGTGGCGGCTGCGACAGGCGTGCGCGCCGCTGCGTGCCGATCACGCCGCGCTGGTCGAGGCGGCGCGCGCCACGGGGGCCGCCGCGACGACGCCGGGTTCCGGCGGCTCGGTGGTCGCGATCCCCGCCGACCGGGCAGCGGCCGACGCGGTGATCGAAGCCGTGCGTTCGGTCGGCGCGACGGCCGTGGCGTTCGACGCTCACTGACCCGCCATGAAGTGTCATACTCTGTGACAGGAGTTGCGACGGAAGGAGTGATGATGGGGGATCGACCGACCCGGATCGTGAGCGACATGCGCGGTGTGCGCTACGGCGAGGTGCTCGCCGTGTACCTGCGCGACGGCACCCTCACCGCCGAGGTGTACGGCACGCAGATGCTGAACGACTGCCCGCAGGAGCTGTGGGACGGCCTCGATGCCGCCGCCATCGCGCAGGAGATGGGTGCCGCGTTCGTGAAGCTCAACGGACCGCGCTACTGGGCGCTCGACGGCCTCGGCACGAAGGTCGCCGTGGTCGAGCCGGTGTTCCGCGACTTCAACGGGATCACGATGCGGCGCATCGCCACGCTCGACATCGGCACCAGCCCGCAGGTCGGGCCCTACACGGTGCGCCACGTGAACCGCGGCGCGACGTTCTTCTTCGATGCAGGGAAGCCCGTGTACGAGCTGGTCGATCCCGACGGCACCGCGTACGTCATGCAGGCCTGGTGCGTCGGCGTCGACCCCTCGCTCGACGAGGACGCGCTCGCGGGCCTCGGCGAACGTCTCGCGCTCCCCGCCGGATGGTCGTTCCGGGTGCGCGTGCTCGACGAGGAGCTCGTCGTCGACACGACGACCGAACTCGCCACCGTCGTGCAGGACGAGCTCGAGAACACCTACACCCTGCCCTGACGCGTGGTGCGTCACGGGCGCCACCGCGGACCAGGGTTCCCGTGATCCCCAGCCGGGTATGAGCTGGACGACGCCGACGAACACGTCGGCGGCATCCGGACAAGGAGTTCAGCGAATGCTCGGTTTCATCCTCTACCTGCTCGTGATCGGTGTCGTGGCGGGCTTCCTCGCCCGCCTGCTCGTGCCCGGACGCGACCCGATGTCGGCCGGCGCCACCATCCTGCTCGGCATCATCGGTTCGTTCATCGGCGGGTTCATCGGCTGGGCCATCTTCGGCAAGGACTTCGACGAAGGGGCGCTGCAGCCGTCGGGCGTGATCGGTTCGGTCGTCGGTGCCGTGATCGCGCTCCTGATCTACCGCGCCACGCAGAACCGCCACGCGGTGCGCTGACCCGCACACCCTCTCTGCCCCCTCCGCCCGGGTTGGCCGGGTGTGTCTGCTCCGCACGCCGCGGCCGGTCGTTCCACCTGCGACCGGCCGCGGCGCGTTCGCGGTAGGGTGCGCGCATGTCGAGCAGTGGCGACGCCGGGCCGTTCCTCAACGTGCGCGTCGAGCCGCGCGCCGACGGCGGGCGGACGGTGCAGGTGGAGGGCGAGATCGACCTCGCCACGGCGCCGCAGCTCGAACGGGCACTCGCCGACGCGGCGTCGGGCGTGTCGTGCGTGGGGGTCGACCTGAGCGGTGTCCGCTTCATCGACTCCACCGGGCTCAGGGTCTTGCTGTTGTCGCAGCAGTCGGTCCGCGCCACCGGCACCGACCTGTGTGTCACCTCGGCCTCCGAGGTCGTCCGCCGCCTGTTCGACCTCACCGGCACGACCGCTCAGCTCAGCGGCGGCTGAGCCGGGCCATCGGCCTGGTGGCCGTCGGTCTGTTCCTCGAACGCCTCGACCGCACGCTTCTCGAGCACGACGGTCGACCCGTCGACGTTGTGTGCGTCGACCACCGACGACAGCACCGCCACCGCCAGCGGATCGGGGCGGCGTGCCGGGCCGGCGGGAACGGCGTCGATCACCAGTCGGAGGTCGCGCCCGTCGACCTCGATCACCAGGGCCACGGCCGTGGGGGGTGTGGCCACGTCGACCAGCAGCGCGAAGGCCTCCGACACCGCCAGGCGGAGGTCGTCGATCTCGTCGACGGTGCAGCCGGCATCGGCGGCGACCGCTGCGACGAACAGTCGGAACGGCACCAGCGATCGGGCTCGTCCGGGCACCGTGAGTTCGAATCGGTCCGGCCCGGTGGCGAGGTCGTGCATCGCGGTCATCCTCTCACCCGCGGCCCTCGCGCTCGCGCGTCCTCGGTGCGGACGGCTCGGTGTCGTGTCGCATCGCACGGTCGAGCTCGCGCAATGTGTCGAAGCTCTGGCGCAGAAGCCGCGACACGTGCATCTGCGACATGCCGACCCGCTCCGCGATCGCCTGCTGGCTGAGCCCGTCGACGATCCGGAGTTCGACGATCCGTCGCTCGCGGGCGGGCAGCCGGGCGAGCAGTGCCGTGGCGTGCTCGCGGGCCGCGTCCACGTCGATGGCGCGTTCGAGGGCGGCCTCGGCCCGTTCGTCCTCGAGTTCCGGTCGGCGTCGGCCGCCGGTGTCGCGCGGGGCGTCGAGCGACATCGTTCGCCGGGCCGCGCCCGCGGCGATGCCGCGCACGACGTCGTCCCGGTCGAGACCGGCATGCCCGGCGAGTTCGTCCACCGTGGGCGCCCGTCCCAGCCGTGCGGTCAGCTCGTCCGTCGCTCGCTCGACGACGAGGTGGAGCTCCTTCGCCGTACGTGGGACACGCACGGCCCAGGTGTGGTCGCGCAGGAACCGCTTGAGCTCGCCGTCGATGGTGGCCGCGGCGAAGACCGGGAACGGCGTGCCGCGGTCGGGGTCGTACCGGTCGAGCGCCTTGAGCAGCCCGATCACCGCCGCCTGGCGCACGTCGTCGACGAGGCCCGGACGCTCGAATCGCCGTGCACGGCGTTCGGCGAGCGGCGTGTGTCGTTCGACCAGGAGCGCGAGCGTCGCCCGGTCACGGGTCGCGGCGAGCCGTCGCAGCAGCTCGTCGTCGGTCGCATCCGAGGCGCTCGTCGTGCCGTGGGTGTCGGTCATGCGTGTCGGAAGCGCAGTCGCACCACCGTCCCGTGGCCGTCGCGACGCACCTCGGTGGCCGAGGCGACGCGATCGACGATCGTGAGACCGCGTCCGCGCACGGTGTCGACGATCTGCGACGACCAGTGGCCGTCGTCGATCACGGCCACGCACAACGACCGTGGATCGACGGGGTCGGTGACCGCCTCCACGATCATGCGGCCGGGCGTGGAGGTGCGGTAGGCGTGCTCGACCACGTTGGCCAGCAGCTCGGACACCGCGAGCTCGATCTCGCTGCGCATGTCGCCCAGGCCACGTTCGTCGAGCCAGGTGCCGAGACCGCGCCGCAGCTCGGTGATCGCGGTCGGCGTGGCGTCGCGGGTGTGCGAGTACACCGCGACGTCGTGGCGCGGGTGGTGGAGCGCCACGACGACGACGTCGTCCGGCGGTGGCCCGGGTGCGAGCCATCGGTCGGTGAGGTCGGCGACGAACATGCCGGGTGCGCGGGTGTCGAGCGAGTCGACCAGCGCCACGAGATCGGCGATGTCGGCCGTGTCGCGACGTGCCCCGGCAGCGGTGGCGCGCAACACGCCGTTGCTCGCGAGCACCACGGTGGCGCCGGGTGCGAACGCCACGACCTCGGTTTTGCGGGGTCCATCGGGGAAGCCGACGAGCGGGCCATGGCTCGCGGCGTGCGCACGAGTGCCTCGGCCGCCGGTGACCAACGCCGGCGGATGGCCGGCGAGGCAGAGGCGTGCCTCGCGGCGAGCCGGATCGACGACGGCGACGGCACAGCTGGCCCCGGCGACGGTCGGGGTGACGTCGGCGAAGCGATCGAGTCCCTCGACGGCCTCGTGTGGCTCGGCGGCACAGACCAGCAACGCTCGCAGGGCTGCTGCGGCCTGGCCCATGGCGATCGCGGCGTCGACCCCGCGGCCGACCACGTCGCCGACCACGACGGCCAGGCGCCCGTCGGGCAGGTCGAAGAGGTCGTACCAGTCGCCGCCCACGGCCTCGGCCGGACCGGCCGGGATGACGAGGCTCCGACGCAGCAGCGCCGAGTTCGAGCAGTCGCCGGGGATGAGCGAGCGGTGCAGTTCGGCGGCGTGCCGATGGCGGCGGGTGTGGTCGTCGTGCCGTGCGAGGGCGTCGCCGATCACGCTGGCGGCGGCCTGGAGTTCGCCGGTGAGCCGGTCGTCGGGGGCGGTCGGGAGCCCGAGGCTGATCGAGCCGGTGACCTGTTGGCGTTGGAATCCGACGGCGACGAGCGTGTGGACGTCCGGACGGCGGACGACGGAGGCGATGGTGGGGTAGTGATGCGAGTAGTCGTCGGCGCCGAGGGTGCGGACGTCGCTCGAGCCGAGCGAATCGGTCAGCAGCATGTGCGTGTCGAGCGGGAACCCGACGAAGGCGGGGAGCTGGTCCTCGCCGACGGAGGCGTCGGTGAGCACACCGAGTTCACCCGACGCGAAGTCGGCCACGCCGATCGACGACACCACGGCGCCGAAGCGTTCGCGCAGGTGCGCCAGGGCGGCCCGGCACAACGCGAGGCGATCGGGCCAGCGGACGTCGGCGCGGAGCAGGTCGAGGCCGCGGGGCTCGCTCGCGTCGGGCACGAGCCGATCGTAGATCCGCGCCGCGACTCGCCGCGTCGACGTGCGTGTGGTCGCTGCGAAGGCTCGCCCGGTCGGGTGACCGGTCGGGCGGCCGGCGGACGAGGAATCGCGTGCGTTCCACCCGCCGACCTGATACCCTATGGGGTATGTGTATGGCAGTCACGTGTCCTGAGTGTGGTCGTCCCGGTTGGGCTGGTTGTGGTGCGCACGTCGAGCAGGTGCTCGGTCACGTGCCGCCGGCCGAGCGCTGTCGGTGCGCCGACGAACCGGCCGGTCGGCGCGCCGCCACCCGATGAGCGAGCGGTCGCCGATCGAGGCGGCCCGCGACGTCTGGAACGGGCGCTACGGCGTCGACCACTACGTGTTCGGCACCGATCCCAACGACTTCCTGCGCCAGCACGCCGCCGCCATCCCGACGGGTCCCGTCCTGTGCCTCGCCGAGGGCGAGGGACGCAACGCCGTGCATCTGGCCGGCCTCGGTCATCGGGTGAGCAGCGTCGACCTGAGCGACATCGGCGTGCGCAAGACGCTCGAGCTCGCCGCCGGTGTCGGGGTGACGGTCGCGGCCAGCCAGGGCGACCTGGCCACCTACGACCTCGGCCGCGGTGCGTGGAACGGGATCGTGTCGATCTTCGCCCACCTCCCACCGTCGGTTCGTGCACCGTTGCACCGACGTGTCGTCGACGCGCTGGCCCCTGGGGGCGTGCTGCTGCTCGAGGCGTACACGCCGGCACAGATCGGCCGCGGCACGGGCGGTCCACCGGTGCCCGAGCTCACGATGACCCTCGACGCGCTCCGCGTCGAGCTCGACGGCCTCGAGTTCGAGCACGGTGCCGAGCTCGAGCGCGAGGTGGTGGAAGGGGCCGGTCACACCGGACTCGCCGCGGTCGTGCAGCTGGTCGCCCGCAAACCGTCCTGATGTCCTGACGGCTGCCGTCCGGGCTCAGGTCCGTGGATCGCGTCCGATCCACGCGAGGAAGCGCTCCTGCGCGGATGCGTCGACGGGCGCCGGTACCTCGGGACCGAAGATGCCCGGCATGCGCATCGCGTCGCCGAAGCCCTCGGCGCCCGCGCGCAGTCGGGCGAGTTCGTCGTCGTCGATCCGCTCGTGTCCGGCGAGGCCGACGGCGTGGGCGACGTCCCACCGGTGCACCACCAGGTCGAAGCTGTAGAAGTCGTCGACGGTGCGGGCGAAGGTGGTGCGACCGAAGTAGCCGTCGTACTCGTGGTTCGCCCGGGCGGGGTCGTCGAGCGCTGCCTCGACCGCTCGGTGCACCCGGTGCCAGGCCTCGACCGGCTCGACGCCGGCGACGTCCGGCGCGTCGAAGCCCATCCGGTCGAGCAGGTCGGCCTCGGTGTCGACCACGTGCTGCACCACCTGACGCGCGGTCCAACCCTCGCACGGCGAGGGCGCGTCCCACCGGTCCGCCGGGACGTCGGCGAGCAGCTGGTCGAACTGGGACGAGACGAGTCGGTACCGGTCGGCGGGGGTCATGCACCCATGGTGCCGACGAATGGCTCGCTCGTCTTGAACGGATCGGACATGTCGGGGAAGGTGGGGAACCACTCGTCGAGGAACCGGCGGACCGTGAGGCCGGTGATGGCCCGGCAGTCGCGCGACAGGTGTGCCTGGTCGGCGTAGCCGGCGTCGGTCGCGAGCCGTGCGATCGAGGCGCGGTGCCGGCCACCGGCGACGTCGAGCTCGTGCACCGCGAGGAACCGTTGGAACCGCAGCTGCCGGCCGAGGACCGCCGCGCCGTGCCCGAAGGTGCGCTGCAGGCGGCGGTGCAGCTGGCGCGGGGTGATGCCGAACCGCGCGGCGAGCTGCTGTTGGCTCAGCCGTGGTGAGCACACCAGCTGTTCGATCGCGTCGTCGACGAACGCTCGAGCCCCGGGTTCGACCGTGGCCACGAGCGGCAGCATCGCCTGTTCGAGTCGCCGGGCACGCTCGAGCAGCGAACCGGGATCGCCGAGCTCGCCGAGCAACCGACCGGCCTCCGCGCCACCCACCACCCGCTCGAGATCGATCCGGCGGTCGACGAGTTGGGAGACGTCGAGATCGAACAGCAGCGACGCCCATCCCGGGCGAAAGCGCACCCCGACGGCTCGGGTGCCGGCCGGGAGCTCGAAGGTCCAGGCGCGTCGCTCGGGGCCGCACAGCAGCAGCCGGCCTGACCACGTCGCGGACGGATCGCCGGCGCCGGTGGCGTCGAACACGCACAGCAGGTCGAGGCACGCGTCGGGCACGAGCCGGTGCCTGCCGGACGGCCACGCGACCCATCCGCACGCCAGGGCGGGGGCGAGGTCGGGGCCGGGGTGGTGCGGCTCGAACCAGGGCGGGCTCACGAGCCGACCCTACCGAGCGGGTGTGCGTCGTCGCCCGTGGGGCGGGCAGACTCGCGGCATGATCGCCGCGTACTGCTGGCCGCATTCGGGCACGGCCGGGACGACCTTCCCGCTGTGCGTCTCGTCGACGCTCGGTCCGGTGCGCGTCACGGTCACGCGCGCAGGGGCCCGGCGCGAGGTGGTCGCCGAGTACGAGCGGGTCGAGGCCGATGTGCAGCCGGTCCCCGACGACGTGGTGGCTGCCGGCTGTGGATGGACGACGACCCTCGGGATCGAGACGACGTCGGCGTGGCGGAGCGGGTACTACGAGGTGGCGATCGAGCCCGTGGCGGGCTGGCCGCGCGGCCGCCGCCCACCCGCCGGTACCGATCTCGCCTTCTTCGTGGTCCGACCGCTGCGGGCGTCGGCCGACCGTCCGCTGCTGGTGCTCGGCACCAACACGTGGCTCGCGTACAACGACTGGGGCGGGTCGAACCTGTACACCGGGTCGAGCCACGTGTCGTGGGACCGGCCGCTCGCCGCAGGCCTGCTCGCGAAGCCGGCCGGGCCCGGCCGTCGGGTGGCGGTCACGAACCCACCCGACCCGCGGATGAACGCTCACGTGGGCTACCTGCAGCTCGAGAAGCTGTCCGGGTGGGCCGGGTCGGCGGGCTGGCCGAACTACGAGGAGCCCTTCGTCGCCTGGGCCGAGCAGCAGGGGTACGAGCTCGACCTCGCGGTCAACGCCGACCTCGATCGGGCGCCTGACCTGCTCGACGACGCTCGGTTGGTGCTCTGCGTCGGGCACGACGAGTACTGGTCGGCGGCGCAGCGCGATGCCGTCGAGCGGCACGTGCACCGCGGCGGCAACCTGCTGATCATGTCGGGCAACACCTGCTTCTGGCAGGTTCGTCATGCCGATGAGGGTCGCACGATGATCGGCTACAAGTCGCACTTCGCCGACGACCCGGTGATGGGCACCGCCGACCAGCACCTGGTGACGTCGATCTGGAGCGATCCGCTGACGGGCCGTCCCGAGACGCAGCTCACCGGCCTGACGTTCACCCGCGGTGGGTATGCGCGCATCGGCAAGCGCGTGCCCAAGGGGTCGGGCGGGTACACCGTGCACCGGCCCGAGCACTGGGCGTTCGAGGGCACCGAGCTCGAATGGGGCGACCTGCTCGGGGCGCGCTCCACGGTGGTCGGCTACGAGTGCGACGGGTGCGCGTTCACGTTGGTCGACGGCCGTCCGGTGCCGACCGGCGAGGACGGGTGTCCCGACGGGTTCGAGATCCTCGCGACGTCACCGGCGTCGTCGTTCGACCGGCGCACGGCGCTGCGGCCGGTGCCGCCGAACGAGCTGTCCGAGGTCGAGTTCCACGCCGAGCGGATCCTCGGCGACCACTCGCCCGAGTCGGTGGCGAAGCTCGAGTTCGGGCACTCGGTGTTCGGCACGTGGACCACGCCGGGCGGGGGCGTGGTGGTGAACACCGGCAGCACCGACTGGGTGTGCGGCCTGGGTGTCGGTGACCACGACGTCGAGCGGGTGACCCACAACCTCCTCCGCCGCCTGAGCGTCTGACTACCAGCCCTGGGTACCCGGGGCGCCCTTGAACGGGCCGACGACGGCGTCGGTGATCCAGCCGCCGTAGAAGCCACCGGGCTGGGCGCGCACCTGCTCGTCGCCGACGAAGCAGGCGTCCATCGGCGCCGGGTAGAACGCCACCATCCCGGCGAGCGCCGCATACGCGTCGACCGGTGTGGGGTACGTCCAGGCGGCCCGAGTCGCCACGCGATCACCGCCGACCACGTCGGAGTAGCGGGCGACACCCTTCCACTCGCACAGGCTCGAGCCGGCAGCGGGGACGAGCGTGCCGTCGAGCACGTCGTCGATCGGCAGGTAGTAGTTCGGCGGATGGCTGGTCTCGAGCACGCGCATCCCGCGGACCGTGTCGGCCACCGTGACCCCGCCGAGCACGACCCGCAGCCTGGCCGCGACCGGTTCGACGCGGGGCGGCCGCGGGTACTGCCAGACGGACTCCTGCCCGGGTCCGGGGACGATCGGAACCGGACGACCGCGCATGCGCCCACCGTACGACGGAGCCGCCGCGGCTGCGTCGCCGTGCTCCGAACTCTGCCGTTCTGGGCGCCACGACCTCCAGCGGAGCTGCGTCGGTGAGTCATCACTGGCGCCCAGGTCCTGGCACTGGTGGACGGCCCGATGTCTGGGGTGCCGGTGAGTCGGTGCGACCAGGTGGTTCGTCCGAGCGTGGCACCCAGCTCGTCGGCACGCGTTCTGGGCGCCGCGACCTTCAGCTGAGCTGGGTCGGTGAGTCGCCTCTGGCGCCCAGGTCCGGGGACTGGTGGACGGTCCGATGTCTGGGGTGCCGGTGAGTCGGTGCGACCAGGTGGTTCGTCCGAGCGTGGCACCCAGGAACTCGGTCGGTCAGGGGCGGAGGGCGTTGCAAAAGTTGGGGGTCGAGTAGGTGACGCCGTCGCGGGTGATCACGAACGCGGCGTGGTCCGGGTGGCGCTCCATCAGCCAGGTGATGCCGTCGAGGCCCCGGGCGTACACGGTGGTGGCATACGCGTCGACATCGCCGAGGTCGATGCCGACGATCGTGACGCTCGCGAGGTCGGCCGTCGGCTCGCCGGTGGTGGGGTCGATGATGTGCGCGCCGCGCTCGTACGAACCGGACGTGGCGATCGCGAGCCGCCCCGACGCCTCGACGAGGGCGGCGCTCAGCAGCTTGTCGTCGGGATGGCGGATGCCGATCCGCCACGGCTCGCCCGGCGAGGGCTCGCCGCGCACGACGATGTCGCCACCACCGTTGATGCAGAAGCGCTGGGCGCCGTGTGCCTCGAGGATCGCCGCGGCTCGCTCGATCGACCAGCCCTTCACCAGACCGGACGGGTCGAGCCGGCTGCCGTTGGGCGCCCGCACCGACAGCACGTCGAACCAGCCCTCGGTGTCGTCGTGCAGCTCCTCGCAGCGGCACAGCACGTCGAGCACCTCGTCGGGCATGTCGTCGAGCGTGAGCTCGCCCAGTCCGAGCCTGCTGACAGGTGTGTCGACGCGGTGCGTGCTGAAGGTGTCGTTCACGTGGTGGAACCAGGCGACGACCTCGTCGATCGCGTCAGCGGTGACCGCGTCGCGGACGTCGATCGAGATCGCCATGCCCATCACGTGCTCGACGTGGTGTCGGGGTCGCCGAGCGGCCGCGCGGGTGAGCGTGTCCATCGTCGGCTCAGCCCGCGGTCGCGGCCGCGCGGGCCTGGTCGATCGCGTCCTGCAGCGAGGTGCGGTAGCTGTCGCTCGTGTAGGTGGCACCCGAGACGGTGTCGACGTCGGCGCTCTGCGCGGTGAGCGCCTCCTGGATCAGGGTGGGGAGCGCACGCTCGTTGATCGAGACGCTCTTGCGGTCGTCGGCGGGGTACTGCAGCACGTCGATCGAGGTGATCTCGCCGCTCGAGACGGTGATCTGCACCTGCACCGGCCCCCACTTGTTGGTGTCGGTGGTGCCGGTGTAGGTGCCGTCGGCGAGACCGGTGGCATCGATCGTGGCCGCCGCGTCGGTGGCGTCGGTGGCGTCGGTGGTCGCCTCGGTGGCTGCCGTGGTGTCGCTCGTGGCCGTGGTCGATGCCGTGGTCGATGCCGTCGTGGATGCGGTCGTCGCCGAGGACGCCGTCGTGGCGGTCGTGGCGGTCGTGGCGCTGGTGCTGCCCGAGATGGTCGTCGCCCCGGTCGTCGCGGCACTCGCCGTGTCCTGCGACTGCAGGTAGGCGGCGAGGCCCATCGTGGTGGCCAAGCTGAGCGCGAACGCCGACGCCCGGGCCGAACCGGCGGGGTGGTGCCGCCGGCCGCCCGTGCTCGCCGCGCTGCGGTCGCGGTCGGGGCGCCGACCGCCGTTGCCTGGGCCCGAGCCCGACCCCGGTCCCGACGCGGCGCGACGGGCGGCGAGGCGGGCGAGGCGCTCGTCGGTGGCGGCACTGGGGGTGCGAGCGGCGCCGGGGGCCGGGGTGGTGCGGACGGTCGTGGCCGGGTCGGTGGCGGGGGCCGGGCGGCGGCCCTGCAGCAACGGGTCGACGGGGGCGGGCCAGGGGCTGTTCGGACGGGAGGTGGGCTGATCGTTCATCGGAGGTGCTCCAGGGGCGGATGCGAGATGGCGGGGGAGGTGCGGGTGGCGGCGTGTGGGAACGGGTGGGTCAGCGGCCGGCGCCGACGAGCTCGCGCTCGGGCTGCAGGTCGACGTCGAGCTCGGCCAGGTCGTCGGGCACCACCACGGCGGGTGCGGCGTGCACGGCGGGGATGAGGCGCGTGCGGGCCACGCCGATCAGGCGCAGCGCCAGCGGATAGCTGCCGACGGCCACCAGGCCGAGCGTGAGCAGCGTGTACCAGGTGCTGCGGGCATCGGTGCCGAGCTGGTAGGCGTGCACGCCGGCGGCGACGGCGGCCGGCAGCGACAGCACGTGCAGCAGGTGCCAGCTGCGGCGGCGCAGCCGGCGCTTCGGCCACGACGACAACACCGTGGCGGCGATCCCGTAGACGGCCAGCACACCCAGCGTGTAGGCGGTGGTTGAGGACGAGGCGGCGCCGGGCACGAAGATCTCGGCCAGTCCGACGCCGAGGTCGGCGCCGAACGCGGTCACGAGGTGCAGGCCGGTGAAGAACAGGGCGTAGCCGCCGAGGCCGCGGTGGAGGTCCATCCACCAGGCCGGGCGCCGGCGGCGGCCGGTGTTGCGGCCCGAGAAGAGCAGGCCGTCGGCGACCGCCGCCACGATGAGGACGAGGGCGACGATGCCGGACGAGCGGGTGAGGAACCAGAGCGTGTCGGTCATGGACGACATGTCACCGCACCAGTACGTGAGCCGTCGTCGGCCTTCGTGAGAGCTGGGTGAGAGCCGTCCGGAGCGCCGTCCGTCGGTGCGCCGGTCCGTCGGTCGGGCGACCCGGTCGTCAGCCCTCGGCCTTGAGGAAGGAGATCCGCCCGTTGGGCTCGAGGATGCCGAGGCGCACCACGGCCAGGTCGTCGATGCCTTGTTGGCGGGCCGATTCCATCACCTCGTCGAGCGGGAGTCGTTCGACGCGGAGGGCGTCGACCAGCGGTCGGCCGTCGCGCACGATCACCAGCGGTGCCCCGTCGACCACGCGCGCCACTCGCCGCCATCGCCACGTGGCGTACGAGAGCAGCGCCGCGCACCCCGCGAACGTGCTCACCGCGAGCATCCCGCCGGTGAGCGAGTAGTCCTCCTGCGTGATGCCCTGCTGCACGATGTCGCCGAGGGTGACGAGCAGCAGCATCTCGAACGGCGCCATGTCGGCGAGTGTGCGCCGCGGCAGTCCTCGGGTGATCAGGAACAAGAACGCGAACGTGATCACGGCGCGAGCGACGATCTCCATCAGCGGACCTCCATCAGCGGACCTCCATCAGCGGACCTCCATCAGCGGACCTCGGTCATGGTGCGACCCTGGTGTGCAGCTCGACCTCGACGACCGGCTGCAGGTGCGCGTCGAGCACGGCCACGTGGCCGGTGCGCCCCTGCTGCACGGCGGGCTCGAGGCGGCCGTCGATCTCGATCACGAGCGAGGTGCCGTTCGCCTGGTACTGCCACACCACCCAGGGGTCGCTCCACGACTCGTCGGCGGGGGCGGGGAACACGGCGTTGTGGTCGAAGATCGACAGGTAGCGGCGCTCGATGCCGATGCGAACCGGTTCGCCGTCGTGCAGCCCGTCGACGTGGATGCGGATGGGGCCGGCCAGCGCCGGACGCGTCACGCTCGGGTGTTCGACCGCCAGGTGGATCCCGTCGGCGCTCCTGGCCTCGGCCGTGGCGATGTCGACGCCGTAGCCGTCGACCACGTCGAGGCCGTCGAGCACGGCGACTCCCAGCACCACCACGAGCAGCAGGCTCACCGAGCCGTACAGGACGCGCCGGCCCCGCAGCGACGTGTCGGCCGGGTCGACCGGCAGGATGTCGAGCTCGCGGCTGCGTCGCACCACCTCGCAGTTCCTCCCGCCCGGGTGGCGCAAACGCCGAGGTGGCCGATGGCGAGCGACGCGCCGATCGTGACCGGGGCCGGCCCGGGCGGGGCCGGGCGGATCGTCAGACGGTCAGGTGCACCAGGCTCGGTCGGCCCGATGCGACCGCCTCCGCCAGGGCGGCGAGGGTCGACGCGGCATCGGTCGTGCGCACGGCCTGCATGCCGAAGCTGCGCGCGAACTCGACGAAGTCGGGGTTGCGCAGCGCAGTCGCGACCGGACGGCCGGGGAAGCGGCGCTCCTGATGCGTGCGGATCGTGCCGTACTCGCCGTTGTCGACGACCAGCACCACGATCGGCGCCTCGTACAGTGCAGCGGTCGCGAGCTCCTGCGCGGTCATCAACAGGTCGCCGTCGCCGGCGATGCACACGACCGTGCGGTCGGGGTGCACGATCTTCGCGGCCACCGCCGCGGGCAGGCCGTACCCCATCGTGCCGCCGACGGGCGCGAGCTGCCGTCCCGGACGGCGGTGGGCGAACGCCCGGTGCAGCGGCCGGCTGAAGTTGCCCGCGCCGTTGGTGACGATCGCGTCGTCCGCGAGCAGGTCGCGCAGGCCTCGTACCACGTCGTCGAGCAACCCGGGCGTGGCGGCCCATCGTTCGTAGCCGGCGCGGCAGCGCTCGATCCAGGCTCGTCGTGCGGCGGTCGCCGGTTGGGCGTCGCCGAGGGCTCGCACGAATGCGCCGGGCGTGGTCGCCACCGCGATCGACGGCTGCCACACGCGGCCGAGCTCTCGCGGGTCGGGATGCACGTGCACGAGCGGACGACCCACGTGCGGCGCGGGCCACAGCGTGAATCCGTTGGTGGTGGGGTCGTCGAGCCGGTCGCCGATCGCGAGCACCAGGTCGCACTCGCCGGCGAGTGCGACGAGCGCCGGATCGGCGCCGAGCCCGAGCGCTCCGGCGAACGACCCGAGGCGGTGGTCGACCAGGTCCTGGCGTCGGAATCCGGTGACGACCGGGAGGTCGCCGAGCGCTCGGGGCAGCGCCTCGATCGCAGCGTCGTCCCACCTGCTGCCGCCGACGATCGCGAGCGGGCGCTCGGCAGCGTCGACGAGTTCGCGCACCCGTGCCAACGTGACCGGGTCGACGTCGGCGGCGGGTGACGGTGACGGTGCGACGAGGCGCCCCTCGACCTCGACGTCGAGCAGGTCCTCGGGCAGGCCGATCACCACCGGTCCGGGCCGTCCGGCCGTCGCGCGCTGCCAGGCCGTCGCGATCACGTCCGCGGTGCGCTCGGGCTCGACGAGCTCGTGCACCCACGTGCACATCGACCCGAACACCTGCACCAGGTCGAGCTCCTGGAACGCGTCGCGTCCGCGCTGGTGCCGTGGCACCTGGCCGACGAGCACCACCATCGGGGTCTCGTCCTGCTGCGCGAGGTGGATGCCGATCGCGGCGTTGGTGACACCCGGGCCGCGGGTCACCATCAGCACGCCGGGACGTCCGGTGAGCTTGGCGTGGGCCTCGGCGGCGAACGCGGCGCCGCCCTCGTGACGGCAGGTCACGAACCGCAGCTCGGGCCGGTCGTGCAGCACGTCGAGCACGCTGAGGTAGCTCTCGCCCGGCACGCCGAAGGCGAGGTCGGCGCCGAGCGCGACGAGTTGGTCGACGATCACCCGGGCGACGTTCGGCACCCGGGCATCGTGGTCGTCACGGCGCGGTCGCGTCGAGCCGGTCGTTCCGACGTCCGGAACGCTGACCGAGCTCGTACACGCGGTAGGCGCACCCGATCACCGGCATCGCGACGTTGCGCACGGGCGTGCCGCCCGAGGTGCACCCGTGCTCGGTCCCGGCGTGCGCGTGGCCGTGCAGGGCCAGGTCGACGCGGGCTCCGTCGATCGCCTCGCCGAGCAGCTGACTGCCCAGGAACGCGTGGATCTCGGGACGTTCACCGACGATCGTGTCGACGGTCGGGCTGTAGTGCAGCAGCGCGACGCGAGCGTCGCACGTCCGCTCGTCGAGGTCGGCCAGCGCGAGCGCGAACCGGGCCGCCACCGCCTCGCCGTGGCGCACGAAGGCCTTCATCTCCGGCTCGCCGAACGCCGACACGTTCGAACCGGCGAAGCCACCCCCGAAGCCCTTGGTGCCGGCCACGCCGAGGCGGCCCGCGGGCAGGTCCAGCACCACCGCCTGACCGTCGAGCACCGTGATGCCGCCGTCGCGCAGCACGCCGACGAGCGCCTCGTCCTCGTCCGCGTGCAGATCGTGGTTGCCGAGCACGACGACGACCGGGACGTCGACGTCGGCGAGTTCGTCGACGACGAGACGTGCCTCGGCGACGGTGCCGCACTTCGTGAGGTCGCCGGCGACGAGCAGCACGTCGGCGTCGACGGCCACCCGTGCCCACGGATGTCCGAGGGTCGGCTCGCTGTCGGCGCCCAGGTGGATGTCGCCCACGGCAGCGATGCGGATCACAACCGCTCCGGCAGGTCGACGGGGCCGCCGGCCGGTGGTACCGACGTGTCGTCGCGCACCGGCAGCGAGTAGCCGTGCGCTGCCAGCACCTCCACCACCACGGGCACCACCTCGAGTTGGCGCGACGGTGTGCTGATGGTGCCGCGCACCACCACCAGCGCCCCGTCCACCGACTCGACCTCGAGACCGAGCTCGCCCACCCGGGCATCGGTGGCGAGCGCATCGCGTGCGTGGGCGAGCACGTGGGCGAGCGCCGGCGCGGTCACGAGGCGCGTTCCTCCAAGAGCGACAGCGGCAGTACCTCGGCCGTCGGCGCCGGCGCGGCTGCCGCGTCGGGCGTGTCGTCGGTGGGCGGTTCGGCGATGCCGAGCTCGCGGACGAGCGTCAGGAAGGTGCGTGCGAACGGGCTCTGCTCGGTGCGGCGGCGCACGTCGTCCCAGTCGATCTGCTCGCGCAACGCCCGGGCGATCTCGAGCGCCGGGCCGAAGTCGAGGTGGTGCTCGGTCAGCGAGAGCAGCTTGCTCGTCAGCAGATCGCCGATCCGCATCACCGGCATCCGCACGGCGTGCACGCTGAGCTCGTCGCACCGGTCGAGCAGCGCGTCGTCCACGACCAGGCCGGACGGTCGGAAGATCAGGTCGATCAGGATCTCGTCGTCCCACGCCTTCACCAGCCACCCTTCGGGCGGTACCTCGGTGCGGAAGCCGGCGGCGTCGAGCACCTGGTGCGCCCGCTCGCAGTCGTGTTCGCGGATCAACAGGTCGACGTCCTTCTCCGAGGGCGGGCCACCGCGTGCCCAGGCGGCGAGACCGCCGCCGAGTGCGAAGGGGATGCCTGCGTCGCGCAGGCAGGCGGCCACTCGCTTGAGGGCGACCAGGACGTGTTCGGGCTGAGTGGCGGGCACCTCCACCCGGTACCCGTCCGGCGGCTCGGATGAACGCCCCGCCACCCGATCGGCGGCCGCACGCGCCACGGCCCGGCGGTGCCGGGGCACCACCGGGCCGTGCGGGGCGAGCCGACCGGGCGGCCGGCTCGGGATGGGACCTCAGCTCGCGCGCGTCTCCTCGACCACATGGGTCCCGTCGGGGGAGACCACCCGCTCGGTCTGCACGTGCCGGCGGCTCATGCTCATCCATCCCATGCCCTGGATCGCCGCGATGAGCAGGCAGAGCGCACCGCCGCCCATCAGGATCAGCCCGAGCATGTCGAGGTCGGTCCCCTCGACCGGATCGCTGATCGCCCAGCGCACGACGGCACCGGCCACCAGCAGCAACACTCCGAGTCCTGCGAACACGTCAGGCCGCCTTCCGTCGCTTCGAGCTCTTGCGCCGCTGGGTGGTGGGTGCCGGCTGGCCGGCGGCCTCCTTGGCCTGGACGAGCTGCTCGCCCAGGCTGCGCCACTCGTCGCGATCCATCGCGTCCTTGAGCGCCGGGAGGAGTTCCTTCTCCTCTTCCTCGACGTGGTGCTTGATGCCGCCCTTCAGCATCTCGACGGCGGCACCGAATCCCGGCACGTCGATCAGCTCGGTGAGCTTGTCGAGGCCCTCGCGAGCGAGCCGGTGCTCGACCTCGGCCTCCTCTTCGTCCTCGGCGCCGACCTGCGCGGCGACGAGCGGGTACAGGAGCGACTCCTCGAGCTCCATGTGGAGCGTGAGCTTGGTGCGCAGCTCGTCGACCATCTGCCGGCGCTCGGCGCCCTCGTCGCTGTCCGCGAGCTGATCCAGCAGCCGCTCCACCTCGCGGTGGTCGGCGCGCAGGATGCGGAGTGGATCGGTGATCGTCGCGGTCGTACTGCGACCGCTGTTGGTCTTGTTGGTGCGGTTCTCGGCCATGTCGTCCCCATACCCCGTGCGGGGCCCGCTGATTCATCGGCGCGCACGCGACTCGGTAGGGTCCGACACGTGAAGGTCGATCGTCTCCCGCCGGTGAAGGTGTCGCTCCAGCCCAACGAGCACCCGTACATGAACGGTGCCTGGACGCCGTTGCACGAGGAGGTCGACGCGCTCGAGCTCGACGTGATCGAGGGCTCGATCCCCACCGACATCGACGGCATCTACGTGCGCAACACCGAGAACCCGGTGCACCACCCGCTCGGCCGCTACCACCCCTTCGACGGCGACGGGATGCTGCACTGGATCAGCTTCCGCGAGGGGCGTGCCGACTACCGCAACCGCTTCGTGCGCACGCGTTGCTTCGAGGCCGAGCAGGAGGCGGGCCGCTCGCTGTGGGGCGGCCTCGCCGACGGGCCGGGCGTGTCGACCCGGCCGGGCTTCGGCGCGCACGGCGGGCTGAAGGACTCGTCGTCGACCGACGTGGTGGTGCACGCCGGGCGGATCGTGAGCACGTTCTACCAGTGCGGCGAGGCGTACTGGCTCGACCCCGACACGATGGAGCAGGGGGGCGTCGCCAGCTGGGGGCCGCTCGACGGGGTGTCCGCGCACACCAAGGTCGACGAGGCCACGGGCGAGCTGCTGTTCTTCAACTACTCGGTGCACGAGCCGTACCTGCACTACGGCGTGGTCGACCGCACGGGCAAGCTCGTGCACTACACCCCGGTGCCGTTGCCGGGGCCACGGCTGCCGCACGACATGGTGTTCACCGAGCGGTGGTCGATCCTGAACGACCTGCCGGTGTTCTGGGATGCCGACCTGCTCGCGAAGGACATCCACGCCACCCGCCTGCACGAGGGCATCCCGTCGCGCTTCGGGATCCTGCCGCGCTACGGCACCGCCGACGACGTGCGCTGGTTCGAGGCCGACCCGACCTACATCCTCCACTTCCTCAACGCGTACGAGGACGGCGACGAGATCGTCATGGACGGCTACTTCCAGGAGGACCCGACGCCGGCGCCGCTGGCCGACGCGCCCCGCGGGATGAGCCACATGATGGCGTTCCTCGACGAGCACTCGTTCCGACCCAAGCTGCACCGGTGGCGGTTCGACCTGCGCACGGGCCGCACGCACGAGGAGCACCTCGACGACCGGATCCTCGAGTTCGGCATGTTCAACCAGCGCTACGCCGGCCGCCCGTACCGGTACGCGTACTCGACCACCGCGAAGCCCGGTTGGTTCCTGTTCGACGGGTTCGTGAAGCACGACCTGCACACGGGCGAGTCGTGGTCGGTGAAGCTGCCCGAGGGTCGATACGCGAGCGAGGCGCCGTTCGTGCCGCGCACGAACGCGACATCGGAGGACGACGGCTACCTGGTGAGTTTCGTCATCGACCAGAACACCGGAACCAGCGAGTGCGTGCTGATCGACTGCCTGCGCTTCGACGACGGGCCAGTGGTGCGCATCGCGCTGCCGCACAAGATCAGCTCGGGCACCCACAGCGTGTGGGCCGACCGGGCGTTCATCCGTGACGGGGTGCTGCCTCGCCCATCGTGAGCTCCCAGATCGTGAGGTGCACGGCCGGCGGTTCGTCGGCGGCACCCACGCGGATGCGGCACGTGAAGATCCGCTGGTTCAGCCAGCCGTAGGCGCCGAGCGGCGCCTCGAACACCGGCGACGTGAGCGCGTAGCCCTGCGGGTGTTCGTCGCCCGGGTCGCACCACAGTCCCTCGTTGTGCACGTGGATCGCGACGCCGTCGTGGGTCTCCATGAAGTAGTCGGCCTCGATCACGTACCAACCGTCGGCGCGCAACAGCTGCCAGTCGGCGCCGCCCGGCACGATGCGGCCGCGCAGGCGCGGTCCTTCGAAGGTGCCGCCGACGATCGGCACGCGGATACGCGTGCCGAGCGGCGTGGCGCCGTGCACCACGTCGGGTTCGAGCAACACCTGGGCGTCGTAGGCGTGCACCAGCACGGGCGTCGTTGGGGGCGAGAGGTGGGCCACGGTGCGAGCGTAGAGCGACGCGTTTGCGGGCTGCGGCCCCATAGTGGGGCCGGAGTCCGCACACGCGTGCAGGCTGCCGAGCGCGATTGACGGTACGAACGTTCCGCTCAACCGGGGCGGGGCGTCTAGCATGCGCGCTCGTGTCGATCACCGATTTCGCGATGGGATGGTTCTCGCTGGCGGGCAAGAACGCGATCGTGACCGGTGGCAACACCGGTCTCGGCCAGGCGTTCTCGCTCGCGCTCGCCGCAGGTGGCGCCAACGTCTTCGTGCCGAGCCTGGCCGACGACGACGGCACCACCCGGTCGCTCGTCGAGGCCCAGGGCGTGCGCTACGAGTTCATGGAGGCCAACATCACCGAGACCGGTGTGCCGGCCACCGTGGTGCAGGAGTGCGTCGACCGGTTGGGCTCGATCGACGTGCTGATCAACTCGGCCGGGATCTGCCCGCTCGCCGAGGTGCTCGAGTTCGGCCGTGAACAGTGGGACCCGACGGTAGCGGTCAACCTGACCGCCGCGTTCGAGATGAGCTTCGAGGCGGCCAAGTTCATGGTCCCGCAGGGCAGCGGCAAGATCATCAACATCTGCTCGATGTTCTCGTTCCTGGGCGGGCGCTGGTCGTCGGCCTACGCGGCCACCAAGCACGGCATCGCCGGGTTCACCAAGGCCTACGCCGACGAGCTCGCCGGCTACGGCATCCAGGTCAACGGCATCGCGCCCGGCTACTACGCGACCGCGATCACCACCGCTACGCGCAGCGATCCGAAGCGGAATCAGGCGGTGCTCGACCACATCCCGGCCAACCGCTGGGGCGAGCCCGTCGACCTGATGGGCACCGTGGTGTTCCTGGCCAGCAAGGCCTCCGACTACGTCAACGGCCACATCCTCGCCGTCGACGGCGGCTACCTGGTGCGCTGAGCACCGACGGCACGGGCGGGGGAGACGTGACGACGGGGGCCGAGCAGCATCAGGGCCCGTACCTGGTCGGGATCGACTGCGGGTCGCAGAGCGCGAAGGTCGTCGTCTACGACGCCGAGGGGCGCGCCGTCGCGCGCGGTCAGCAGCCTTTGCAGCCGATGTTGCGCCCGCGCCACGGTGTGGTGCTGCATCCGGACGACGACCTCTGGACCGCCACCGCGGCCGCGACCCGTCAGGCGATGGCCGCGTTCGACGGAGACCCGAGTGAGATCGTCGGCGTGGGGCTGTGCCCGATCCGCTGCTGCAAGGCGTTCCTCGACGCCGACGGTCGGCTGGTCGAGCCGGTGATGAGCTGGATGGACGAGCGCGCCTACCGGCCCTGGCTGCCCGACGATCCGCGGCTCGCGTACGTCACCACCGCTTCGGGCTACCTCGCGCACCGGTTCACCGGCCGGGCGAGCGACACCGTCGCGAACGACATCGACATCCAGTGGCCCGTCGACGTCGACCGCTGGTCGTGGAGCGACGACCCGGCTGCGTACGAGCGCCACGGCGTGGCACGCGAACGGCTGTTCGAGCTGCAGCTGCCGGGCGAGGTGATCGGGCCGCTCACCGCCGACGCCGCGGCCGCCACCGGCCTGCCGGTCGGCGTGCCCGTGGTGCACACCGCGAACGACAAGGCCGTCGAGATGCTCGGCTCGGGCGCGCTCGGCGACCGCACCGCACTCGTGTCGCTCGGCACGTACATCGCGGCGATGGTGCACGGGCCGACCAACCATCCCGACGCGCAGGCGTTCTGGACCAACTTCTCGTGCGTGCCGCACCGCTACCTGTACGAGAGCAGCGGTGTGCGTCGTGGCATGTGGACGCTCACCTGGTTCCTCGACCTGCTCGGGCCCGAGCTCGCCGCGCACGCCGCGTCGCTCGGGCTGTCGCGCGAGCAGTACCTCGAGCGAGAGGCCACCGACGTGCCGGCCGGCTGCGACGGGTTGATGACCGTGCTCGACTGGCTGGCGTCCGACGATCAGCCGTTCCGCAAGGGCTCGATGCTCGGATTCGACGCCCGGCACACGCGCGGCCACGTGTACCGCTCGATCATGGAGGCGATCGCGCTCACGATGAAGCGCCACGTCGACGCGATGGCGGGCGAACTCGGGATCGCGCTCGACGAGGTCGTCGTGTCGGGTGGCGGCGCCAACAGCCCGCTGTTCATGCAGATCTTCGCCGACGTGTTCGGCATCCCCGCCGCACGCCCGGTCGGCGGCGGGGGAGCGGCGCTCGGCTCGGCCATCTGCGCCGCCGTCGGCGTGGGCGTGCACCCCGATTTCGACATCGCGGTCGCGCACATGACCGCCGGCCGCGAGTCGTTCACCCCGCTCGCCGAACGCACCGACGTGTACGGCCGCATGGCCGACGTGTACCACGACGTCCGCACCGCCACCGACCCGCTGTACGAGCGGGCGTACCCCATCTTCCACTGACCGCGATCCACCACCGCCCGGAGGCACCACCATGTCGCTCACCCACGCCGAGATCGTCGAGGCCCTGCAGGGCATGCTCGCCGCCGACCAGGTGATCACCGACGACGAGACGCTCACGCGCTCCAGCGTCGACAACTTCCGCAAGCTGCAGAACATCTTCGACGTGCACACCATGCGCAAGCCGGTGGCCGTGGTGATGGCGGCCAGTACCGACGACGTCGCGAAGGTGCTCGCGTTCGCCGACGCCAACGGCGTCAACGTGGTGGCCCGCACCGGGGGCACCGCCACCGAGGGCGGGCTCGAGAGCGGGATGGACCCGTCGATCGTGCTCGACGGGTCGCGCATGGACACGATCGTCGAGATCGACCCGTACGACATGCAGGCCACCGTGCAGTGCGGTGTCGCGCTGCAGCGGCTCGAGGACGAGGTGCGCAAGCTCGGTCTCACCACCGGTCACTCCCCGCAATCGAAGCCGATCGCGTCGATGGGCGGTCTGGTGGCCACGCGCAGCATCGGTCAGTTCTCCACGCTGTACGGCGGCATCGAGGACATGGTGGTCGGCTGCGAGGTCGTGTTCCCAGGTGGCCAGGTGAGCCGGATCAAGAACGTGCCGCGGCGCGCCGCCGGCCCCGACATCCGCCACATCGTGATCGGCAACGAGGGAGCGCTCTGCTACATCACCGAGGTGACGGTGAAGCTCTTCCCCTACACGCCCGAGCACCACACGTACATGGGCTGGACGCTGAAGTCGATGAAGGAGGGCTTCGAGGTCCTGCGCGAGGTGATGGTCGCGGGCTACAAGCCGAGCGTCGCCCGCCTGTACGACTACGAGGACGGCCAGCTGCACTTCTCGCACTTCGCCGCACCCGACGACTGCATCGTGCTGTTCATGGCCGAGGGCAACGAGCGCCTCGCCCGAGCGACGGCCGAGGGCATCCGCGAGATCGTGGCGGCGCACAGTTCGTGCGTCGAGGTCGACCCGAAGCTGGTGGAGGAGTGGTTCGTCGACCTGGTGTGGGGCCCCGACAAGGTGTTGCGCGAGGACGAGCGCATCCGCACCACGCGCAACGTGAACCGCACCACCGAGATCTCCGCCGACTGGAGCTCGATCAACGACATCTACGAAGCGGTGATCCCGCGGGTGCGTTCGGAGATCCGGGGGATCACGCTGCTCGGCGGTCACTCGTCGCACAGCTACATCAACGGCACGAACATGTACTTCAACTACTTCTACGACATCGACTGCGCGCCCGAACTCGAGAACGACGAGTACTACTTCCCGATCATCGACATCATCTGCGAGGAGACGCTGCGCTTCGGCGGCTCGATCGTGCACCACCACGGCATCGGCAAGGCCCGCGCCAAGTGGGTGCGCGAGGAGTACGGCTCGAGCTTCCCCATGCTCGAGACCCTGAAGCGCAGCTTCGACCCGAACGGCGTGATGAACATGGGCACCATCATCCCGTTGCCGTGAAGTGGTCCGTTCATGTCGCGGAATTCGGCCTCCACGGGCCGGATTCGATGACATGAACGATGCTCAGGAGAACGGAAGTCGTGGAGCGAGCCAGTCTCGGAGCGTGACCTCCACGTAGTCGCGTGCGTCGAGCACATCGGCTGTCGTGAACTCGAGCACGACTCGGCCCGCCCGTTGCAGGGCGTTGCGGCGGCGGGCATCCGACTGCCGTTCCGAGTCGCTGACGTGACCCAGGCGTCCGCTCACCTCCACCACCACATCCGTGCCCGGGAAGAGGAAGTCGACACGAGCGATGTGCTTGCCGTCGGCGCGGTGCACCACCTGGCACTGTGGTCGAGGAAGACGAGCTCGCCGGACGAGGGCCAGGAATCGCCGCTCCAGGTAGGACTCGCCACCCGTGTCGAGCAGCAGTGACCTCAGGATCCGTACGCCGGCGTGCCCGGCACCCTGCGCACGATCCACCGAAGCGGTGAGCGCGCGCTGAGAGGTGAGGCGCCGCCGGATCGCCTCGTCGATGGCTGACTCGAGTCGGGCCGCACTCAGTCCGAGCCCTGCCGCCGCGACGATGGCCTGGGCTGGCTCGTGCAGGCGAACACCGTCGTGACGACGGAAGTCACTGGGGCGCCACGCCTCGGTGGTGTGGACGACGACGAGCCCGCGATGTCCTCGATGCCCTCGGTCGCGCCGGGGGACGACGACGTGCACCTCGTCGTCGGAGGACTCGATGAGTGCCCACCAACGGAGTGCAGTCGGCCCGAAGAGCGCGGCATCCTTCCCGAGCCATCGAAGCGTCGCCCGGGCCCGGAGATGCCACGTCTCCTCCGTGGCCAGGTGTCGCCACACTCCTGGCGCGACCCGCTCCCAGCAGCCATGTTCGAGATGCCGTCGCCAGGTCTCGGCGTCGATGCGCTGCTCCTCGAGCACGCGGCGGTCGATCAAGCGCTCGTGCGCGATGGCCAGGTCGATGAGTCGTCGTTCACGTTGCCACACGCCCACATAGATCGACCGCCGTCGTGCGCGATCGGAAAACGCCGACGTCGTTCATGTCGCGAGATCCGGTCTCCAGGGGCCGAATCCCGCGACATGAACGGGGATCACACTTCCTTCACGGGTTGCTCAGGGCCTCTTCGCATCTGGGGCGTTCCATGAGGGCATCAGCTCGAAAGGAACCCCCATGAACGCTCGCATCCGCTCCCTCACCGCCCTGGCGCTCGGCACCATCGCCGCTGGCACCTTCGCCCTGGCCACCCCGGCGTCGGCGCTCGAGCCGGCCACCGCCGCGTCGGCCGCTGCCAGCGCCACGTCGGCCGCTCCCGGCACCGTCTCGGCGCACCTCACGATCGGCAACGCTTCGATCGACGGCAGCCGGGCCTCGAACGTCACCTGCACCGTGAAGGGCAGCACCTACACCGTGAAGACCAGCCGGGTCACGGTGGACGGCTACCAGGTCACCGGCCACGTGGTGATCAGGAACTACACCGGCCCCGGCACCTACACCGCCTCGGTCTCGCTCAGCGTGAAGGGCAGCAACGTCACCGCCGCCGGCCTGGTGAAGGGCGTGCAGGTCACCGTCGACTCGTCCGGTGGCACCTGGTCGTTCACCCGCACCGGCACCGGCGCCACGTACCCGAAGCTGCAGGGCAAGACGATCAGCGGCTCGCTCTCGTACGGCTGCAACGCCTGACCGCGACGTCCCCCCCGCTCGACGCCCCGGCCCTCGGCCGGGGCGTCAGCGCGTCTCGCCGGCGAGCACCATCTCGACCGCCTTCGCGATCCGTGACGCGCGGGTCTCGGCCTTCTTGGCCTCGGTGACCCAGCGCACGTACTCCTTGCGGTGCGACGGCGCCAGCTTCGCGAAGGTGTCGGCGGCAGGCGGCGCAGCGCTCAGAGCCGCAGCGAGGTCGTCGGGCACCTCGATGGTTCGTTCGCCGGCATCGGCCGCGACCTCGATGTCGTACGTGCCGCCGAGCTCGACGCCGGCCGCGGCGCGCGCTGCCTTGGCGAGTCCGATCATGTTCTCGCCGCCCATCCGCGCCAGCCGGAGCGACAGGGTGTGACCGTTCACGGCGACGGTGACCGGGAAGGCCTTCTTGCCGCCGCCGATCGCCGCGACGTGCTCGTCGGTGAGCAGGAACGCGCCGCCGGGGCCGCGCGATTCGAGGGTGGCGTGCAGCTTCACGACGTCGGCCATGGGCCGACCGTAGCGATCACCGCCTCAGTCGGTCGAGTGCTTCTTGCCCTTGCCCTTGCCCTTGCCCTTGCCAGCCTTCGCCGCCTTGACGTCGGCCTTCGCCTGCAGCCGGGCCTGCTGGGCGGCCGCCTGCTCGGCGAGCGCCATCACGGCGCACTCGATCCGGTCGAGCCGTTCGACGAGGCCGGCGTCCGAGGCGTGCGCCGCCATCTCGGCGCCCGCCACGTGGTGCGGCGTGCGGTCCCTCACCACCGCGTAGCAGCTGCGCAGCAGTCGGCCGGTGTCGCGCTCCTCGGCCACGTAGCGGCCCATCAGCGCACCGGTGGTGGGGTCGATCGTGGTGTCGTCGAAGAACCGGCTGAAGATGTCGGGACCGTCCGGTTCCTTCGCGAAGCCGAGCCGTTCGAACTTCTCGCAATCGCTCATCTCGGTCGAGCGGGCGATCGCCACCCGATCGGCGAGCGACGGGTCGGGCTTGTCGAGCACCCCGTACCCGAGCTCGTCGAGCCGCTTCGCGAAGCTGCGCGCGTGCTCGGCCTCGCGGAGCTGCACCGTGCGCAGCACGCCGCGCACGTCGTCGTCGAGCGTGGTCTCGGCCCAGGCGCAGAACAGTGCCTCGCCACCGAGCTCACCGACGGCGATCGCGTTCAACAACCCCAGGTACGACGGCTTGTCACCCATGGTCACCCCCATGACGTCAGGTCCCCCAGCGTCCGACCGTACCAGCGGCCCGTGGTTGGGTGTCGGGCCGGGCCATCGTTCACGAGCACGAAACCTTTCCGCCGTAGGGTGCCGATCATGCAGTTGTCGCCCCACGAGCAGGAGCGCCTGATGGTGCACGTGGCCGCCGACGTCGCCGAGAAGCGGCGGGCGCGCGGCCTGAAGCTCAACTACCCCGAGTCGATCGCCCTGCTCACGAGCTGGGTGTACGAGGGCGCCCGCGACGGTCGCACCGTCGTCGACCTGATGTCGGCCGGGTGCCAGGTCCTCACCCGCGACGACGTGATGGAGGGCGTGCCCGAGATGGTCGACGAGATCCAGGTCGAGGCCACGTTCCCCGACGGCACCAAGCTGGTGACCCTGCACCAGCCGATCCGATGAGCAGCCCGATGGTGCCCGGTCAGGTGCGCGGCCCGGCCGGCACGATCGCCCTCAACGTCGGTCGCGCCCGCCTCGAGCTCGACGTCGTCAACACGGGCGACCGACCGGTGCAGGTGGGCTCGCACTACCACTTCGCCGAGGCCAACCCCGCGCTGCGGTTCGACCGGGCCGCCGCCCGCGGCCACCGCCTCGACATCGCGGCCGGCACGTCGGTGCGCTTCGAACCCGGCATCGGCCGCACCGTGTCGCTCGTGCCCCTGGTCGGCGCCCGCGTGGTGGCCGGCCTGCGCGGCGAGGTGGCAGGAGCGCTCGATGGCTGAGATCGACCGCGCCCACTACCGCCGCCTGTACGGACCCACGGCCGGCGACCAGATCCGCCTGGCCGACACCGACCTGTGGATCGAGGTCGAGCGCGACGAGTGCGTCGGCGGCGACGAGGCCGTGTTCGGTGGCGGCAAGGTGATCCGCGAATCGATGGGCCAGGGTGGTCGCACCCGCGCCGAAGGCACGCCCGACCTGGTGATCACCGGCGCCGTCATCCTCGACCACTGGGGCATCGTCAAGGCCGACATCGGCGTGCGCGACGGCCGCATCGTCGGCATCGGCAAGGCCGGCAACCCCGACACGATGGACGGCGTGCACCCGGCGCTGGTGATCGGCCCGTCGACCGAGATCCTGAGCGGCAACGGCCGCATCGTCACCGCCGGGGCGATCGACTGCCACGTGCACCTGATCTGCCCGCAGATCGTCGACGAGGCGCTGGCGTCGGGCATCACCACGCTGATCGGCGGCGGCACCGGCCCGGCCGAAGGCACCAAGGCCACCACCGTCACACCGGGCGCGTGGAACCTCGCCCGGATCCACCTGGCGATGGACGCGTACCCCGTCAACGTCGTGCTGCTCGGCAAGGGCAACACCGTGTCGCGCGACGGGCTGTGGGAGCAGGTGCTCGGCGGCGCCGGTGGCTTCAAGCTGCACGAGGACTGGGGCACCACGCCCGCCGCGATCGACGCCTGCCTTCGGGTGGCCGACGAGAGCGGCGTGCAGGTGGCGATCCACACCGACACGCTGAACGAGGCCGGCTACGTCGAGAGCACCCTCGCCGCGATCGCCGGGCGGTCGATCCACACGTACCACACCGAGGGGGCGGGCGGCGGCCACGCACCCGACATCATCACGGTCGCATCGCATCCCAACGTGCTGCCGTCGAGCACCAACCCGACGCGACCGCACACCGTCAACACGCTGGCCGAGCACCTCGACATGCTCATGGTCTGCCACCACCTCAACCCGGCGGTGCCCGAGGACCTCGCCTTCGCCGAGAGCCGCATCCGGCCCTCCACCATCGCCGCCGAGGACGTGCTGCACGACCTCGGCGCGATCTCGATCATCGGCAGCGACTCGCAGGCGATGGGCCGTGTGGGCGAAGTGATCCTGCGCACCTGGCAGACCGCGCACGTGATGAAGGCCCGACGTGGCGCGTTGCCGGGCGACGGCACGGCCGACAACCACCGTGCCCGCCGCTACGTGGCGAAGTACACGATCTGTCCGGCCGTGGCCCACGGGCTCGACGCCGAGATCGGCTCGGTCGAGGTGGGCAAGCTCGCCGACCTGGTGCTGTGGGAGCCGAAGATGTTCGGTGTGCGCCCGCACGTGGTGGTGAAGGGCGGCACGATCGCCTGGGCGCAGATGGGCGACGCCAACGCGTCGATCCCCACCCCGCAGCCGGTGTTCGCCCGGCCGATGTTCGGCGCCTCGCCGCGTGTGGCCGCGGCATCGAGCCTGACATTCGTGGCGCAGGCAGCGCTCGACGACGGCCTGGCCGAGCGGTTGCAGTTGCAACGACGTCTGGTGGCCTCGGCCGACACGCGGGGTCGCGGCAAGACCGACCTGCCCGAGAACGATGCGATGCCCTCGATCACCGTCGACCCCGACACGTTCGCCGTCCGCATCGACGGCGAGCTCGTCGAGGAGCAGCCCGTGGCGGTGCTGCCGATGGCGCAGCGCTACTTCCTGTTCTGATCGCGTGGTGATCGCCGCGTGAACGCCGCCCTGCTGCTGCTCGCCGACTCGCGGTTCCCGACCGGCGCGCACGCGCACAGCGCAGGGGTCGAGGCCAGCCACGCCCGCGGCGACGTGCGCTCGATCGCTGACCTGTCGGCGTTCGTCGACGGACGTCTCGCCACGGTGGCGCCCACCGACGCGGCGTTCACGGCCGCCTCGTGCCTGCTGCCGGCGGAACGCGCGGTGCTCGACGCGGAGCTCGCAGCACGCACGCCGTCGCCCCGCTTGCGACGCCTCAGCCGTTCGCTCGGACGCCAGTTGCTGCGGCCGGCCGAACGGGCCTGGCCGTCGCCCTCGTACGCGTCGCTGCGAGCACTGCACGCGGACGGGCCGATGCAGCCGATCGCCCTCGGTGCCGTCGCCGCGGCCGCCGGGTTGTCGCCCGACGAGGCCGCGCTGTGCTCGCTGCACCACCTGGTCGGCGCGGTCACCACCGCGGCGGTCCGGCTGCTGGGTCTCGACCCCTTCGAGGTGCATGCGCTGGCAGCATCGCTCTCGCCCCGACTCGAGTCGCTCGCCACCGACGCGGCCCGTGCCGCTGCCGAGTTCGCCGAGACCGGTGACCCGGCGTCGCTCCCGTCCACCACCAGCCTGCTCGCCGACGTCCTCGCCGAGCACCACGCCACCTGGGAGGTGAGGCTCTTTGCCTCCTGATCACAACCCCGGCCAGCCGCACCATCCGGGCGACGGTCACACGCACGGCCACCACGACGGCCTGCCCGACGACACCGTCTGGGCGTACGGCTCGCCCGGCGCGCGTCCGCTGCGCATCGGCATCGGCGGACCGGTCGGCAGCGGCAAGACCGCGCTCGTCGCCGCCCTGTGCCGCCTGCTCGCACACGAGGTGAGCACCGTCGTGGTCACCAACGACATCTTCACCACCGAGGACGCCGAGGCTCTCCGCCGGATGGCCGTGCTGCCCGACGACCGCATCGCCCCGGTCGAGACGGGCGCCTGCCCGCACACGGCGATCCGCGACGACATCTCGGCCAACCTCGACGCGGTCGAACAGCTCGAGGCGCGCCACGCGCCCGTCGAGCTGACGCTGCTCGAGAGCGGTGGCGACAACCTGACGGCCATCTTCAGCCGTGCCCTCGTCGACCGGCAGATCTTCGTGATCGATGTCGCCGGGGGCGACAAGGTGCCGCGCAAGGGTGGGCCTGGCGTCACCACTGCCGACCTGCTGGTGATCAACAAGACCGACCTGGCACCGCTCGTGCACGCGGACCTCGGCGTGATGGACCGAGACGCCAAGGCTCGCCGCGGCGAGTTGCCGCTGCTGTTCACCTCGCTCGTCGCGCCCGATGGAGCCGCTGCCGTCGCCGACTGGGTGCGCGCGCAGCTGCACGCGTGGCAGCACGCCGCGGCCTGATCCCGGGACCCCGTTCGTGGAGGCCTGCACCGAGCTCGTCGTCGAGCGCGACCGCTCTGGTCGCAGCGTGCTCGCCCGTTCGTCGTGCGAGGTGCCGTTGCTGTTCCGCGTCGCGGATCACGAGGGCCCCGAGCTGCACCTGTCGTGGGTGAACGGCGCGGCCGGCCCGCTGGGTGGTGACCGGCTGCGGTTGCACCTGCGCGTCGGCGCGGGTGCAGCGGTGCGGGTGCGCAGCACCGGTGCGTCGATGGTGCAGCCGGGTGCGAGGGGTGGCCGGTCGTCGACCGAGGTGCGGATCGAGCTGGGGGAGGGGAGCCGGCTCGACTGGTGCCCCGAGCCGACGATCAGCGTGCGCGGCAGCGATCACCGCACGAGCACGCACATCGTGGCCGAGGCTTCGGCCGTCGCCCGCGTGGTCGAGCACGTGGCGCTCGGCCGTCACGACGAGCCTGGCGGACTCCTTGCGCTGCACCAACGGGTGGTGGTGGGGGAGCGGGTGGTGCTCGACCACGAGCTGGTGCTGGGCGACGGTCCGCTCGCCGGTCCGGGCGCACAGGGAACCGGCCGCGCGGTGCTGTCGGCGCTGGTGCTCGGTGGTGCGGTCGACCCGAGGGTCGAGGTGACCCCGTCGATGGCCGCTGCGGTGCTCGAACTGGACGGTGGCGCGTGCCTGGTGAGCGCCACCGCCCCCGACCTCCGTGACCTGTCGACCTGGCTCCCGCCCTTCTGAGGTCCCCTGTGAGGGATGTCCCGCGACACGTGTGAGGGATGTCCCGCGACATGACAGCCCCGTCTGGGGCCCTGTGGCTCACGGTCGCCTTGGTCCGTGAGTGGGAGGTCCCTTGTCGGTACCTGCGGCTCACGGGCTCGGCCGTAGGTGAGTAAGGCGGATGGTGCTCACGGAGGTTGTGTGACCTGGGCGTTCGTGATGCCGGCCGTGCGTGAGCCGTCGCGGCCGGGGCTCACGGTGTCGGCCGTCGGTGCGTCGGCGGGCCGGTCTGGGGACCTCGGACTCACGGACTCGGGCGTTCGTGCGTCGGCGGGCCGGTCTGGGGACCGCCGGCTCACGGGCTCGGCCGTGCGTGAGTTGGGCGGATGGATGCTCACGGAGGTGGCGTGGTCGGGGCGGGCGTGAGTCGTCGCGGTCGGGTCTCACGGGGCCGGGCGTTCGTGCGTCGGCGGGCCGGTCTGGGGACCGCCGGCTCACGGAGCAGGGGGTTCGTGAGTTTCGGGGACCGTCCGGGGACTGCTCGCTCACGGACGCTGGACTTCGTGAGGGAGCGGGCCTGCACCGGGGCCGCCGGCTCACGGAGCGGTTGGTCTGACCATCAGTCCGAGACGTCATCTCGCGGAAACATGCACGAAACCGCGCGTCCGTACCGTCGGCCGCCATGGCACTCGACGTCGCTCCGCTCGCACCGCCCGACGCACCCGCCCCGACCACGCACCACCTGCCGGCCACGCCCGACACCTGCTACTGGGGGTACATCGATCGCTCGCAGCCGGCCGTGCTCGAGGTGGACGACGGCGACGTCATCCGGGTCGAGGCCATCACGCACCACGCGGGCGACGCCCCCGACCTGCTGATGGACGCCGGCATCACCGCCATCTGGGAGGCGATCGCCCCCGACACCCGCGGCCCCGGCGTGCACATCCTGACCGGTCCGATCCACGTGCGCGGCGCCGAGCCGGGCGATGCCCTCGCCGTCACCATCCTCGACATGACTCCGCGGCTCCCGTACGGCTCGAACTGCGCGGCGAACTGGGGGCTGTTCTACGACGTCTACGGCAAGGAGCGGATCACCATCTACGGCCTCGACGAGGTGGACGGCGCGGCGAAGGCCTTCGGCGCGATCGCCCGGCCCGTGTTCGGGTTCGACTTCACCGAGCGTCCGGTCTACGACCTGCCCGGCGTCATCTCGCCGCCGGACGAGACGGCTCGCCAACCCTTCAGCCGGCCGGTCCGCGTCCCGGTGCGGCCGCATTTCGGTGTGATGGGCGTGGCGCCCGCCGACGAAGGGCGGTTCTCGTCGATCCCACCCGGCAACTTCGGCGGCAACGTCGACAACTGGCGGCTCGGCCCCGGCGCCACCATGTGTTACCCGGTGTCGATCGAGGGGGCCGGCCTCTACGTGGGCGACCCGCACTTCGCGCAGGGCGACGGCGAGATCTGTGGCACCGCGATCGAAGCGTCGCTCGACGCCGTGATCCAGGTGCGCGTGATCAAGGGCCTCGGCATCACCACCCCGCTGATGCAGACGGCGACGCACTGGTACACGCACGGGTTCGGGGCCGACCTCGACGAGGCGATGCGCGGCGCGGCGCATCAGATGCTGTGGCTGATGCAGGAGCACCTCGGGCTGTCGGCGGACGACGCCTACTCGCTCGCTTCGGTGGCGATCGACCTCGGGGTGACCCAGGTGGTGGACGGGACGCTCGGCTGCCACGCCGGCCTGGAGCGGTCGATCGTCGAGGCGTGATCGGGGCGCACGGCTCGGCGGGGGAGTGCTATGGTCAGACCATCAGTCCAACCAAGGTCCGGACCGATGCCGACCACGATCCCCCCGAGCCGGACCGATCGACGAACGAGACGAGCGTGATGCCGATGCCGATCACACGAATGAACCACGCGGTGCTGTACGTGCGCGATGCGCGCCGCACCCAGCAGTTCTACGCCGACGTGCTCGGCTTCTCCACCGTGATCGAGCATCCGCAGGGTGCGTTCGTGTTCATGCGTGCCCCGTCGTCGGACAACCACCACGACATCGCCTTCTTCACCATCGGCCAGGGCGCCGCCCCGTCGGAGGCGGGTGCCCGCACCGTCGGGCTGTACCACCTGGCATGGGAGGTACCCACGTTGGCCGAGCTGGCCGAGATGCGCGAGAAGCTGCGCGCCGCCGGCGCGCTGGTGGGCCAGAGCGATCACGGCGCCAACAAGAGCCTCTACGCCCACGACCCCGACGGCCTCGAGTTCGAGGTGATGTGGCTCGTGCCGGCCGAACACTGGGGCGACGCCGAGCACGCGGCGATCGTCGACCCGCTCGACCTCGACGCCGAGCGTGCCCACTTCGCGACGGTGGGCCTCTCGTGAGCTCCACCAGCTTCGACCCGGTCACGCGCCGCACGGTCTCGGCCGAGATCCGCCAGCGCCTCGCCGACGCGATCCAGAGCGGTCAGTTCGCCCCCGGCATGCCGCTGCCCGCCGAGCGCGTCCTGTGCGAGGAGTTCGGTGTCGCCCGCACCTCGGTGCGCGAGGCGATCCAGGGGCTCGTCATCGCCGGCTACATCGTCCGCCGCGGCAACCGCTCGGTGGTGGCCGAGGCGCTGCCCGACATGAACTTCACCGGCGACGACCGCAAGGCGCTCGTCAGCCAGCTGTTCGAGGTGCGCCAGGTCATCGAGCCGGCGATCGCCGAGTACGCGGCCAAGCGGGCCACGGCCGAGGAGCGCCAGCAGATGGCTGCACTCGCCGGCATCGCCCCCGCCTCGCTCGACGAGTTCCGCGACGTCGACCGGCAGTTCCACGCGTTGCTCGCCCGCTCGTGCGGGAACCCCCTGCTGCACGAGGTGCACGCGAAGGCGCTGTCGTCGTTGTTCGGCTCCGGCGACTTCGCGTCGCTGCTCTACGCCGAGATCAACCGCGCCGAGGTGGACGAGATCATCGCCTCGTCGTGCGACGCCCACCGGGCGATCGCCGAGGCCGTCTCGAAGGGTCACCCGCGAAAGGCGCACGCCGCCGTCGTCGCGCACCTCGACGACGTCGAGCGCCGCATGGTGGAGCGCCTGCTGTGACCGCCGAACCCACCACCGATCCCCGCTACGTCTACTTCCTCGACGACGACGCGTTCGAGGAGGAGGGCCGCCCCGGCTTCCGCCGCCGCGTGGTCACCGGCTCGAACCTCGAACTCTGGTTCTGGCGCATCAAGGGCGGCACGCAGGGCTCGTTCCTGCACCGCCACGACGTCGAGGAGCAGCTGGGCATCATCATGCGCGGCACGCTCGACTTCCGCATCGGCGACCCCGACGACGGCACGCGCCACCAGCTGCGCGCCGGCGACTTCTACCTCGCCCCGCCCGCCGTCTGGCACGGCGAGAGCATCTTCATCGGCGACGACGAGTACGACGAGGTGTGGATCCTCGACGTGTTCTCGCCGCCTCGAGCCGTCAAGCTCACCCGCCCCGACACCGCGGACACCACCGGGTCCGCCGACACCCAGGAGATCGCACCATGACCGCCGACTGGCGTCTCGCCGTCGACATCGGCGGCACGTTCACCGACATCGTCCTGTTCGACGCGGCCTCCGGTCGCGTCGTGGTCGACAAGACCCTCACCACGCCGTCGGCACCGCTCGACGGCGTCCGCACCGGCGTCACCCAGCTGCTCGGCAAGGCGGGGGTTCGCCCGGCCGACATCACCGCGCCGATCGTGCACGCCACCACCCTCATCACCAACGCGCTGATCGAGGGCAAGATCGGCCGCGCCGGCATCGTCACCACCGCGGGCTTCGGCGACACGCTGCTCATCCGCAACGAGCACCGCTACGACATGTACGACCTGCAGATCGAGTTCCCGGCGCCGCCCGTGCCGCGCGACCGCGTGGTCGAGCTGGCCGAGCGAACCGACCCCCAGGGTCATGCGCTCGAGGCGCCCACCGCCGAGGGGCTCGCCGCGATCACCGAGCAGTTGCGTGCCGCGAAGGTGGAAGCCGTCGGCGTGTGCCTGATCAACAGCTACGCGAACCCGGCCAACGAGCGCATCGTGGCCGAGCACCTGCGCACCGAGCTCGGTGTGCCGGTGTGCATCTCGTCGGAGATCTCGCCGCAGATCCGCGAGTACCCGCGCATGATCACCACCGCCTGCAACGCCGCCACGATGCCCGTCATCGGGCCCTACCTCGACGAGCTGCAGAAGTGGCTGGCCGCCGAGGGCTTCGGCGGCTCGGTGCTGATGATGCTGTCGAACGGTGGTGTCGTGTCGGCCGGCGATGCGGCCCGCGCGCCGATCCGCCTGGTCGAGTCGGGCCCGGCCGCCGGGGCCTTGGCGGGCAGCTGGTTCGCCCGTCGCATGCACGAGGACCGGCTGCTGTGCTTCGACATGGGCGGCACCACCGCCAAGTCGTGCCTGATCGTCGACGGCGAACCCGAGCTCACCAACACCTTCGAGGTCGCCCGCATCTACCGCTTCAAGAAGGGCTCGGGCTTCCCCGTGTCGGTGCCATCGGTCGACCTGGTCGAGATCGGTGCCGGCGGTGGCAGCCAGGCCCGTGTCGACGAGCTCGGCCTGCTGAAGGTCGGCCCCGAGTCGGCGGGCGCCGATCCCGGACCCGCCTGCTACGGCCGCGGTGGCACCAAGCCCGCGGTCACCGACGCCGACCTCACCCTCGGCATGCTCGACGCCTCGTTCTTCCTCGGTGGCGACATGGCGCTCGACATGGCCGCCTGCACGTCGGCGCTCGAGTCGGTCGCCGCGCCGCTCGGGCTGTCGGCCGCCGACACTGCGGCCGGCATCCACGAGCTCGTCAACCAGAACATGGCCGCCGCCAGCCGCATGCACGCGGTCGAACAGGGCGCCGACCTGCGCGGCATCACCGTCCTCGCGTTCGGCGGTGCCGGTCCGGTCCACGCGTGTGGCGTGGCCGAGCTGCTCGAGTCGCCCCGCGTGGTGTTCCCCGTGAACGCGAGCGTGCTGTCGGCCTTCGGCACCCTGGTCACCCCGGTGCGCATCGACCTCGCCCGCAGCATGGTCCGCTCGCTCGCCGGCATCGACCCCGCCGAACGCGACGCACTGCTCGACGAACTCCGCGAGGAAGGTCGCCGCGTGCTCGCCGCCGCCGGTGTCGCCCCCGAGGCGATCCGGTTCCGCTACGGCATGGACGCTCGCTATCAGGGGCAGGGCAACGAGATCACCATCTGGGTCGGCGAGGGCAGCGACGACCGCTGGCCCACCACCGACGCCGAGGTCACCGAGGCGTTCGAGTCCGACTACCGCCGCATCTACGGACTCACCATCCCCGACGTCGGCGTCGAGGCCGTCACGTGGCGCCTCTCGGCCTACGCACCGGCCGCCTCGGTCGAGCCCACCGCCGTGGTGGGCACCGAGGCCGGCGCCCCCATCCGCACCCGCCCGGTCCGCTTCTCGCGCGGCGCCGACCCGATCGACACGCCGGTCTACCGCCGTGTCGATCTCGGGCTCGGCCAGCACGTCGACGGACCGGCCATCGTCGAAGAGCGCGAGACCACCGCCGTCATCCGTCCCGGCTGGACGGCCTCGGTGCTCGCCGACGGTTCGTTGCTCGCCGAACGGGCGGGCGCTGCGAGCCAGGAAGGAGCCGCGCGATGACGCGCACGTTCGATCCCATCGAGCTCGAGGTGCTCTGGCAGAGCCTGATCGCCACGGTGAACGAGCAGGCTCGTGCGCTGCAGCGTGCGGCGTTCTCGCCGATCGTGCGCGAGGCGGGCGACCTGGCCAACGCGGTCTTCGACCGTCGCGGCCGCATGGTCGCGCAGGCCGTCACCGGCACGCCCGGTCACATCAACAGCCTGGCTCGCGCCGCGTCGGCGATCCTCGAGGAGTACCCCACGGACACGCTGTCCGAGGGCGACGTCCTGATCACCAACGACCCGTACAAGACGGCTGGCCAGCTGCTCGACGTGACGGTGCTGTACCCGGTGTTCCGCAACGGTCGTGTGATCGCGTTCTTCGGTTCCACCATCCACCACACCGACGTCGGCGGCTACGGCATCGGCGCCGGCGCTCGCGACGTGTTCGAGGAAGGCATCTGGATCCCGATCGTGCGGCTGATGATCGCCGGCGAGCGCAACCACGACGCCTGGAAGTTCATCCTGTCCAACGTGCGCCAGCCCGACCACATGGCCGGCGACCTGCACGCGCAGATGGCCAGCGGCGAGGTGGGTGCGCAGCGCCTGCGTGCGCTCTGCGACCGCCACGGGCTCGACGACATCGAAGATCTCGCCGACGAGATCATCTCGCGCTCCGAGGCCGCCACCCGCGCCAGCATCCGCGAGCTGCCCGCCGGCACCTACTCGGCGTCGGCGGTGCTCGACCTGGCCGACGGCAGCAAGATCGACATCGTCTGCGCGGTCACCGTCGATCCCGAGGCCGGCGAGATCACCGTCGACTACGAGGGCTCGTCCGGCGCCAGCCCGTACGGCATCAACGTCGTCAAGAACTACACGCACGCGTACACCACGTTCACGGTGCGCTCGGTGCTCAACCCCGAACTGCCCAACAACCACGGCAGCCTGGCGCCGATCAAGGTCGAGGCCCCGGTCGGTTCGATCGTCAACGCGGTGTCGCCGCAGCCGTGCACCGCACGTCACGTGGTCGGCATGTTCCTGCCCAACGCGCTGTTGAAGGCGCTCGCCCAGATCCGTCCCGAGCAGGCGATGGCCGAGGGCTCCGGTGCGGTGTGGACGATGCAGGTGAGCGGCAACCACGACGACGGTCGCCCGTTCATCACCGCGATGTTCACCTACGCCGGTGGCGTCGGCGCCCGCGCGGCGAAGCCGGGGCTCGACGCGTGCTCGTACCCGACGGGTGTGGCCGCGGTGCCGATCGAGGTGGTCGAGGCATCGGCCCCGATCCGCTTCCTCCGCAAGGAACTGCGGCCCGGCAGCGGCGGCTCGGGCCGCCAGACCGGCGGCCTCGGCCAGACGATCGAATTCACCGTCGACACCGCTCGCCCGTGGCAGCTCAACGCCGTCACCTCGCGCCTCGCCGACGCCCCGCAGGGCATCTTCGGTGGTGCACCCGGCGAGGCCGGCGCCTTCACGGTCAACGACGAACCCGTGCGCACCCAGGCACGCGTCACGCTGCAGCCGGGCGACCGGGTGCGGCTCGATCTGCCCGGCGGCGGCGGCTACGGCGCGCCCGACGGCACCACGACCCCGTCACCGTCCACCCAGTCCCCGCACGAGGTGCCCGCATGACCATCATCACCAACGAACTGCTCGCGTCGTTCGACACCAGCATCACCGACGTCGCCACCGCCGAGACGTTGCCGCCCGAGATCTACATCGACGAGGAGTTCCTCGCGTTCGAGCGTCGCGCCGTGTTCGCGAAGGAGTGGCAGTGCGTCGGACGCGCCAGCCGCATCCCGAACGTCGGCGACTTCTTCACCACCACCGTGGTGAGCGAGACCACCGTCGCCGAGCCGATCATCGTCGCCCGCGCGAAGGACGGCGAGGTACACGCGTTCTCGTCGGTGTGCCAGCACCGCGGCATGCAGGTCGAGGCGGGCGAGGGGAACTGCACGAAGTTCACCTGCGTGTACCACCTGTGGAGCTACGACCTCACGGGCCGCTTGCTCGGCGCACCCGCCATGGAGCGCACGGAGGGGTTCTCGAAGAAGGACTACCCGCTGCCCGCGCTGAAGGTCGAGCTGTGGCAGGGCTTCGTGTTCGTCAACATCGACCCGAACGCGGCGCCGCTCGCACCCACGCTCGCGTCGTACACGCCGTACCTCGAGCACTACGACCTCGAGAACACCACCTGCCCCGGCACGTTCACGCTCACCGACCTGCCTTGGAACTGGAAGGTGATGTTCGAGAACTTCAACGACGGCTACCACGCCAACAAGCTGCACCACACGATCCAGGACTTCTGCCCGAGCGAGCTCGCTGCGTTCCCGGTCGAGTGGACGCCCGAGTCGAACGTCATCTTCCGCACCAACGGCTACATCCACATCGACGGCGGCTTCAACGCCACCACCAAGGCGCTGATGCCGATCTTCCCGGCGCTCACCGACGAGGAGCGCCAGCGCTCGACGTTCGCGCTGATGCCGCCGACGCTGTGCTTCGGCACCGCGCCCGACCAGGCGTTCTTCTTCATCGTGCGGCCGAAGACCGCCGACACGATCGATGTCGAGATCGGCTACCTGTTCCACCCGTCGGCGCTCGAGCACCCGATGTTCGACTACTTGCTCAAGATGAGCGACGCCGGCGTGCAGGTGTTCGTCCAGCAGGACCAGGACGCCACCACCAAGGTGCAGCGCGGCCTGCACAGCCGCTACGCCGCCCGCGGCCGGTACTCGTGGCAGGAGGCCAGCCACGTGCAGTTCAACAAGTGGCTCGTCGAGCGGTACCGCAAGGGGTGGCCGCAGCCGTGACCGATCAGCTCGCGCCCGTGTCGGCCATCGCCGACGTGCTCGCCCTGTGGGGTGTCGACGGTTGGCTCACGCCACCGCTCACCCCCGTGGTGCCCGCGTCGTCGCTGGTGTGCGGGCGCGCGCTCACGGTGCAGCTCGCCGCCGGCGCCGACGGCCCCGGCCTCACCGGCATCTACGACGTGCTGAGCGGCGACCTCGCCGACCGCGTGGTCGTGATCGCCGGCGCCCGTCCGGTGATGGGTGCCGTGTTCGGCGAGATCCTCGCCGCGGCAGCAGCGCAGCGCGGCGCGGTCGGAGCGCTCGTCGACGGCTGGGTTCGCGACCGGTCCGACATGACCGCGATCGGCCTGCCGGTGCTGGCGGTCGGTGAACGCGTCGTGGGCCCCAACGGCACCGGGCACCTGCTGGGCGTCGACGTCGAGGTGGGCATCGACGCCCCCGACGGCACCGTGGCCGTGGCGCCCGGTGATCTCGTCCTGATCGACGGCTCCGGTACGGTCCGGGTGCCCGCCGACATCGCCGATCAGGTGCTCGAGGGCGCGCGGCGCTACGCCGCGGGCGAAGCACTGGTCGCGGCGGCACTCGCCGACGGTGAACCACTCACCTCGGCGTACCGTCACAAGAAGGCCGTGGTGACCGAGTTGCGGGGGATCGCTCCCTCGCTCGTCGGCACCCGGTCGGACGAGGGGAGGTGACCCGGGCCACGGGAGGGAGCCCTCGGAGCCCACGCTCCGCCGAGAAGTGCCAGCGAGCCATCCGCACAACACGATGAGCACAACGATCCGTCGGAACAACGCCGACGACGACACCACCGAGGTGGGGGAGAACCAATGAAGAGAGCGAAGATCCTGGCAGCCATCGCTGCCCTGAGCATCGTCGCCGCCGCATGCGGCGACGACGAGTCGAGCGACACCGCGACCACCGCGGCCGCTGCCGAGACCACCGCTGCTGCCACGGAGACCACCGAGGCCGCGGCGACCGACACCACCGAGGCGATGTCGACGGACACCACCGAGGCGATGACCGACACCACCGCGGCCGGCGGCGACGCCGTCGACCTCGACACGAACGGTGACGGACAGGTCGTGTTCGGCGTGGCCGCTGCCGGCCCTCGCGACGACGGTGCGTACTACCAGGCGATGGTCGACAAGGCCACCGCGATCTCCGAGGAGAACGGCTACGCCGAGCCGATCGTCGTCGACAACATCACCACCGAGGACGCGGCCACCGAGCTCACCAACCTCGCCGAGCAGGGCGTCGACGTGATCCTGGTCGGCGCGAGCGAGATCGCCGATCCGCTCACCGACCTCGTCGCGCAGTACCCCGACATCTTCTGGTACTGCAACTGCGGTGCGGGCTACCCGGAGACCCCGGGCCTCGCGCAGAGCCAGGACGACTCGTCGGAGATCAGCTACTCGGCCGGGTACGCCACGGGTCTGCTGTTGCAGGCCTCGGGCGGCGACAGCGTCGCGTTCATCGGCTGCTGCGACCTCAACTTCGAGAAGGAGGCGTACCTCGCCTACGAGATGGGTCTCACGGCGGTCGACCCCGCCTACACGATGACCTACATCCCGTCGGGTGCGTTCCCGTTCGACTTCGACAACACCGCCGGTGCCACCGAGGCGCTCAACGGTGCGATCACCAACGGTGTCGACGCGGTGTACCCGTACCTGGGCGGCGCGCACGAGCCGATCGTGAAGCTGGCCAACGAGAACAACCTGATCACGATGTCGGCCGGTGCCTCGGACGCGTGTGAGCGCACCGACGTCACCTACCAGATCGCCGTCAAGTTCGACGGCGGCGACTACCTCGACGTCATCTTGAACGAGATCCTCGCCGGCACGCTGAAGGAAGGCGAGAGCCGCGTGTTCCACGTCGGTGTCGACCCGGAGCCGGGCGCGGTCATCTGCGATCCGACGCCGGAGCAGCAGACGGCGATGGACGACGTGTACGCCCAGATCGCGGCCGGCGACTTCGCCGCCGACTTCGGGGCGATCAAGGGCCAGGCGTACTCGGGCGGCTGACCACTTGACGTCAGCATCCCCGTCCGACGGACGCACGGGATTCGGAGTGGAGGGGGCGGGCGCCACGGCGCTCGCCCCCGCCGTCCGGCTCACCGGCGTCACGAAGCGCTACGGCCAGGTCGTCGCGTGCGACGGCGTCGATCTCGAGCTGGTGCCCGGCGAAGTGCACGGCATCCTCGGCGAGAACGGCGCCGGCAAGTCCACCCTCATGAAGATCCTCATCGGGCTCGTGCAGCCCGACGAGGGCACCGTCGCCCTCGGTGGGCGCGACGTCGTGATCCACGACCCGCAGACCGCCGCGGACCTCGGCATCGGCATGGTGCACCAGCACCTCAGCCTCGTCGAGGCACTCACCGTCTGGGAGAACGTCCTCCTCGGTGACGCCTCGAAGTTCGATCGCAGCGCGGCGCGTCGCCAGGTGATGGAGACCGCCGAGCACTACGGGCTGGCCATCGACCCCGACCGGCGCGTCGGCGAGCTGTCGGCCGGCCTGCGTCAGCGCGTGGAGCTCATCAAGTGCCTCCGCCGCGACCCCAAGATCCTCATCCTCGACGAGCCCACCTCGGTGCTCACCCCGGCCGAGAGCGAGCAGCTGTTCACCACCTTGCGCGACGTGGTGGCCGCCGAGCGCCGGGCCGTCGCGCTCGTGAGCCACAAGCTCGCCGAGATCCTGCACGCGACCGATCAGGTCACGATCATGCGCCAGGGCCGTGTGGCCGAGCGCACCCGCACGATCGAGGCGACCGCCTCGTCGCTCGCTCGCGCGATGGTCGGACGCGAGGTCTCGTTGCGCACCAGCGCCGCAGCGCTCGGCGCCATCGACCAGATCGACGACGCCGCCCACGCCGCCCACGCCGCCGAAGCCGAGCGGGAGGCAGCTGCTCGCGCCGCGGAGCTCGCCGCGCGACCGGTGGTGCTGTCGATCGACCGTGCCCGGGTGCTGCGCGACGGGGTGGCCGTGCTCGACGACCTGTCGCTGCAGGTCCGCGCCGGCGAGATCGTCGGTGTGGCCGGTGTCGAGGGCAACGGTCAGCGAGAGCTCGGCGACCTGTTGTCGAGCCTCGTCCCCCTCGACGGCGGCAGCGTCAGCGTCAACGGCGTCACCGCCCGCGCCGGTCGCGCCGGCTGCATGGCCGAGCTCGGGATCGGCGTGATCCCCGAGGACCGGCACGACTCCGGCTGCGTGCTCGACATGACCGTCGCCGAGAACCTGCTCCTCGACCGCGTCGGCAGCGTCGCCCGCTCGGGGCTCATCGACCGCAAGCGGATGCGTGCCCGGGCGCTCGAGCTGATGCGCGAGTTCGACATCCAGGCCGCCGGTCCGGATGCGCCGTTCGGCAGCCTGTCGGGCGGCAATCAACAGCGCGTCGTCCTCGCCCGCGAGCTCGGTCACCATCCGACCGTGCTGGTCGCCGCACAGCCCACCCGCGGCCTCGACGTCGGCGCGATCGAGTACATGTCCAGCCGCCTGCGTGCCGCCGCCGAACGCGGCATCGCGGTGCTGTTGATCTCGACCGAGCTCGAGGAGATCCTCGAGCTGTCGCATCGCATCGTCGTGCTGTCCGGTGGGGCGGTGGTCGGCGAGCTCGACCGGCACGAGGCCACCTCCGAACGGCTCGGCCTGCTGCTCGGCGGCGTCGGTGACACCGCCGACGACCCGACCTCGGATCGGGCGTCCGCCCCGACCTCGGCCCCGACCTCGATCTCGACCTCGAAGGACGCGCAGCCATGAGCTCGACCGCTCCCGTGTCGACCAGCGCGCCGCGGCTGCTCCGCGGCGCCAAGCTCGTCGCGCTGTACGTGGTCGCGATCGCCGTCGCGCTCGCGGTGTCGGCGGTGCTGATCGCCGTCACCGGCGGCCCGTGGCGCAAGGTGCTCACCGCGCTGCTCGACGGCAGCATCCGCAACCCCGGCCGGTGGGGCGACACCCTGGCCGAGGCGGCACCGCTGCTCGTCGTGGCGCTCGGCGCGATCGTCTCCACACGGGCCGGACTGGTCAACATCGGCCAAGAAGGCCAGCTGGCCGTCGGCGCGGCCACCGCCACGTACGTCGCCACCAACGGCAGCGGTCCGATGGTGCTCCTGTTCTCGCTCGTCGCCGGCGTGGTCGGCGGTGCGGTGTGGGCGGGCATCGCCGCGCTGCTGCGCTACTGGCGCAAGGTGCCCGAGGTGATCACCACCTTGCTGCTGGTGTTCATCGCCTCGCAGGGCACCGGCTACCTGCTCACCCGCACGTTCCTGCTGCTCGACGACGACCCGAACAAGCCCAATCGGGTGCAGACCAGCGCCCAGCTCGACAGCGACACGCGCATCGGCATGATCCGCGTCTTCGGCAACGAGTTCCCGTGGTCGGTCGTGGTCGCGCTGCTGCTCGCCGTCGTCGTCTCGGTGGCGCTCAGCCGCAGCACGTTCGGCTTCCGCCTCACCGTGCTCGGTCGCAACCCGCGGGCCGCACAGCGCATCGGCGTGCCGGTGGTGATCGCCGGCGCCACCGCGCTGATGCTCAGCGGTGCGTTCTCCGGTCTGGCCGGAGCGATGATGCTCGCCGCCGGCACCGCCAACTACCGCTACACGCCGGGTTTCGCGAACAACGTCGGCTGGGAAGGACTGCTCGTGGCGCTCGTGGCGCGCAACCGACCGCTCGCATGCATCCCCGTCGCGCTCGTGTTCGGTGCGCTCCGCACCGGCTCGGGCTTCCTGGCAGCGACGGGCGTCGAGCGCTCGATCGTCGACGTCGTCCGCTCGCTGCTCGTGCTCGCGCTCCTGGTGCCGCCGGCGCTCGCCGCGATCCGACGGCGCCGCGTCGATCCACCGCCGGCCGCCGTCAGCACCGACGAGCCCGTCGTGGCGGTGGCCCGATGATCGCGCTCGTCGCGAGTGCCACCAGCGCCATCGGCGACGTGTTGTCGGCGGACGCCATGTACCAGTCGGCGATGCGGTTCGCGATCGTCCTCGCGTTCGCCGCGGTGGGCGAGTGGGTGGCCGAGCGCGCCGGCACGCTCAACATCTCGATCGAGGCGATGATGATCGGCGGTGCCTACACCGCCGCGGTGTCGTGGAGCGCGATCGACAACGTGCCGATCGCACTCGCGCTGGGGCTGCTCGCCGGCGTGGCCGTCGCGCTGGTGCAGGCACACCTGAGCCACCAGCTCACGATCGACCAGTTCGTCGTCGGCCTCACGCTCAACCTCTTCGTGCTCGGCCTCGCGCTGTTCCTCGACAGCCGCTGGGAGGCGGTCACGTCGGTGGTGAAGCCCACGCGCGTGCCGGTGTTGCACGACATCCCGCTGGTCGGCGAGGCGTTGTTCGGGCAGCCGTGGCCGATGTACCTGATCGTGCCCGTGGTGCCGATCGCGTGGTGGCTCGTGTTCCGCACCCGATGGGGTCTCGAGATCCGCTCCGTCGGCGACAACCCGCAGTCGGCCGACGTGTCGGGCATCCACGTCAACCGGCGTCGCCGCGAGGCGATCATGGTGGCCGGGGCGTGCTCGGGCCTCGGCGGCGCCGTGCTGGTGCTCGGTCAGATCTCGATCGCCGGCTACGAGTCGGGTCACGTGGGGTTGAAGGGCATCATCGCGATCGCTGCGGTGATCTTCGGTGGGTGGACGCTGCGCGGCACCCTGATCGGCTGTGTGCTGTTCGGCTACTTCTTCGCGCTGCAACAGACCCTGCCGGTGCTCGGCTACCGCATCAACGCGCAGTTGGCGGCCAGCCTGCCGTACCTGGTGGCGCTGGTGGTGACGGCGATCTTCGCGAGCCGCACCCGTCAGCCGCGTGCGCTCGCCCAACCCTTCGTACGCGGCCTCGCCTGAGCGGCGGCCCGTCCGATCTCCACCCCAGACATCTCCCGACATCTCCCGACATCCCCCGCACCCTCAGGAGGACGTGTTGAAGGCTCTGCGCTACGACCAGCCGGGCAGCCCCGACGTGTTGCAGTACGTCGACGTACCCGACCCCGAACCCGGCGCGCTCGACGTGGTGGTGCAGGTGGCCGCCACCAGCCTGAACCACCTCGACGTCGTGCAGCGCAACGGCTGGTTCACGATGCCCGGCTACTCGTTGCCGCACATCGCCGGCATGGACGTCGTGGGCACCGTGGTCGAGATCGGCAGCGGTGTCGACGGCGTCGCGGTGGGTGACCGTGTGGTGGTCGACCCGTCGTTGGCCGAGGTCGCCGAGGGCTCGACGCTCGCCGGCATGGGCGACCTGTACGGCGAGCTGGGCGTGATCGGCGCCACCGTCGCCGGTGGCTACGCCGAGCGTTGCCTGGTGCCTGCCTCGCACGTGCACCGCATCCCCGACGCGATGGGCTGGCACCACGCCGTGTGCTTCCCGACGGCGTGGATGACCGCGTGGCACGCGCTGTTCCCGATCGGCCGGCTCGCCGCGGGCGAGACGATGATGGTGCACGCCGCCGGGAGCGGTGTGTCGATGGCCGCCATCCAGCTGGCCAAGCACGCCGGCGCCACGGTGCTGGCCACCGCAGGCAGCGACGACAAGTGCGACAAGGCGCTCGCGCTCGGTGCCGACCATGTGCTGAACAACCGCACCGGTGACGTGACCGGTTGGGCGCGCGAGGTGACGCGAGGGGTCGGTGTCGACATGGTGTTCGACCACGTCGGTCCCGCCTTGTGGGCGCAGTCGATGTTCTCGATCGCACCGCGCGGACGGCTGGTCAACTGCGGCAACACCACCGGCGACACGGCCACCATCCCGTCGCTCGGGTTCATGTTCCACATGGGCATCCAGATCCTCGGCAGCGACCCCTACCGGTACGACGAGTTCGGCGAGGCCTGGGAGGTGTACTGCCGCGGTGGGTTCCAGGCCGCGGTCGACAGCGTGTTCCCGCTGGCCGAGGGCGCCGAGGCGCACCGGAAGATGGAGCGCTCCGACTTCTTCGGCAAGATCCTGCTCGAGCCCTGAGGCCACCCGTCCGTCATGGCCACCGACGCGCCCTATCCGGAGCTGAAGAAGACACACACGATGGCCCGCCGCGGGCGGCCGTGGCGCGACTACAAGCCGCCGCCGTCCGGCCCGGTGTGGGCGGTCATCCAGGGCGTCGGCTCGTACTGGATGCTCGTCGCCGCGATCGAGCTCGGCGTGTTCGACGGGATCGAGCGGCTCGGTCCCACCACGATCGGTCCGCTCGCCGAGGCGCTCGACGTGTCGCCCGTGCACCTGCAGCACCTGTGCGACGCGATGGTGTCGTTCGGGTTCCTCGACCAGGTCGACGAGGTGTACGAGCTCACCGAGACCGCCGAGCGCTACCTGTGCACCAACGGTCCCGCCTCCATGGCCGCGCTGGTGCGCGTGGCACCCGGACCGATCGCCAACTGGGAGCAGCTGGCCGACACCATCCGCAGCGGTGCCGTCGGCTCGCCGATCGAGGACGACCCGGTCGCGTTCTACGGACCGCTCGTGCAGGCGACGTTCCCGACGCAGCTGCGCGCCGCCGGACGGCTGGGGCTGCGGCTCGGGTGGCCGCGCCGCGCCGGGCTGCGCGTGCTCGACCTCGGTGCGGGCCGGGCGCCGTGGGCGATCGCCGTGCTCGAGTCGTCGCCCGGCTCGACCGCCGTCGTCAACGACCTGCCCGGGGTGATCGACCTCGCGGCGCAGACGGTGCACGAGCGCGGCCTCGACGGCCGGGTCGAGTACCTGCCGGGCGATTTCCACGAGATCGATCTCGAGCCCGGTTCGTTCGACGTCGTCGTGCTCGGCCACGTGTGCCGCACCGAGGGTGACGAGCGGTCGCGCGCCCTGTTGCGCCGGGCGTTCGAGGCGCTGAAGCCCGAGGGGCAGGTGCTGATCGCCGACTACTTCGCCGACAACGACCGCAAGTTCAACCCGTTCGGCGTGCAGATGGGCATGACGATGCTCGCCAACACCGAGCGGGGCGGGATGCTCACCAACGCGCAGGTCACCGGCTGGCTGCGCGACGCCGGTTTCGAATCGGGCCGGCTGCTCGAGCCGATCGGCTTCAACTTCGTCTACGTCGCGGCCAAGCCCCCGGCCGCCCACTGATCAGGAGGTCCACTCCCATGACCGACGTGCAGGCTCCCGAACCCGTCGACGTGCTGGTCGAGGCCGCTCAGGTCGTCACGATGAACGGCGACCGCGACATCATCCGCCACGGCGCGGTCGCGGTGCGCGGCGACACGATCGTGGCCGTCGGCAAGGCGAGCGACCTGCGCGCCCGGTACGCGCCCGCCCGGGTGATCGGCGGCGAGCGGTTCGTGCTCACGCCCGGCATGGTCAACACTCACATCCACATCACCGGCGAGCCGCTCACGCGTGGCTACGTCCCCGATGACACCCCGTTCGTCGAGAACGTGTTCGAGTGGCTGTGCCCGCTGTACGCCGTGTACGACGCGGCCGAGGAACGCACGTCCGGTCAGCTGGCGGCGGTCGAGATGCTGCGGTCGGGCACCACCACGTTCCTCGAGGCGGGCACGATCCGGTTCCTCGACGAGGTGGTCGACGGGCTGGTCGAGGTGGGCATCCGCGGGCGTGTGGGCCGCTGGGTGTGGGACCTGCCGCCCGAGCCGAGCGTGTACCGCCAGTCGACCGACGCCGCGATCGGTCATCTGCAGCACCAGCTCGAAGCGCACCGCTCGCACGCGAACGGGCGGATCTCGGCGTGGAGCATCCTCGTCGGGCACACCACCTGCAGCGATCCGCTGTGGCGCGCCGCCAAGGAGCTGAGCGACGAGCACGGGGTGGGGCTGAGCTTCCACATGTCGCCGGCGATGCTCGATCCCGAGGGCTTCATCGCCGAGTTCGGGCAGCGGCCGATGGTGCACCTGGCCGAGCTGGGCGTGCTGGGGCCGACGACGGCGATGACCCACGTGGTGCGCATCGACGACACCGAGCTCGACCTGATCGCCGAGACCGGCACCCACGTCGCCCACTGCCCGACGACCGCGCTGAAGGTCAGCTACGGCATCACGCAGGTGGGCAAGTTCCCCGAGATGGTGCAGCGGGGCGTCAACGTCTCGATCGGCACCGACGGCAACAACGCGTCGAACTACAGCGACCTGCACCGGGCCACGTACCTGGTGGCCGGGCTGTTCAAGGACGCCCGCGTCGACCCGCAGATGTTCCCGGCCGAGAAGGCGTACGAGATGGCCACGCTCGGCGGAGCGCGAACGATGCAGCTGCAGGACGAGATCGGTGCGCTCGTGCCCGGGATGAAGGCCGACCTGGTGCTGCACGACACCGATCGGCCGGAGTGGCGCCCGCTGCTGAACGTGATGAACCAGCTGGTGTGGTCGGCCGACGGTCGTGGGGTGCACACGGTGCTCGTCGACGGCAAGGTTGTGGTGGAGGACGGCCACTGCACCACCATCGACGAGGAGCGCCTGTGGGCCGACGCGCAGCGGATGGGCGAGGCGATCACCAGCCGCAGCGGCCTGCCGGACAAGGCCAAGTTCCCGACCTGGTGACGCGCCGGTGACTCACGGCGGACGGGGTGCGTGAGTCGGAGGTCCGCCGGCGGGCCCGGTGGCTCACGGACGGCCGTCAGCGTGCGTCGGAGGGCCCGTATCCGGGCCGCTGGCTCACGGATGGCCTGCTCGGTGCGTCGTCACCGCGGTCGCTCACGGCGCACCGGGACATCGGGCCCTGGCGCGGAACGAGCCGCCGGACGAGCCTGAGGACGTGCGACACGATCGAGCGACTCAGCGATCCTGGCGCCGCACCGGCTGGGCGTTCGCACAGATCGCCGGCCACGTGCTCGCGCCGTGGCGACGGACGTGGCGGACCCGGTGGGGTGTGCTCGATGCCGAGCCGCCGCCGGGCCTGTCCGACGCGGGGCTGCTGCCGTCGCCGAGCTGGACCTACGTACACGCGATCTCGATCGAGGCGCCCGCCGATGCGGTCTGGCCGTGGATCGTCCAGATCGGGCAGGGGAGGGGCGGCTTCTACGCCTTCGAGCGGCTCGAGAACCTGTTCGGCTGTCGCATCACCAACGCCGACGTGATCGATCCCGCGCTGCAGGGTCTCGCTGTCGGGGACGAGATCCGTCTGCATCCGAAGGCGCCGCCGCTGCACGTCGTCGTCCTCGAGCCCGACAAGTCCCTGGTGCTGCGTGCCGGAACCGAGCCGGGAGCCGTGCCGGACAACACCTGGGGGTTCCACCTGCTCGACGACGGTCCGGGTCGATGCCGCTTGCTCGAGACCGGACGCACGCTGCACGGCAGTTCGATCGCCGATCGGCTGTTCCTGTCGCCGCTGATCATCGAACCCGCCGGCTTCGTCATGGGCCGCG
>WBZM01000339.1_pt1 | contig 69564 bp, 80 predicted proteins | sample 5204271 | NCBI WGS metagenome assembly WBZM01 (sample SAMN12344346, study PRJNA552823) | activated sludge metagenome | biome: Activated sludge suspended growth; feature: Nitrification reactor; material: Wastewater; isolation source: activated sludge from nitrification reactor of wastewater... | reverse complement strand
CGCAACCTTTTTCGATTGGCCAGGTTTGAGTTTCCCCACCCTCGCGTAAACCTCGACGATCCGGTTCTTGTTGGTGCTGATCGCGTCTGGTTGGCAGTGCGCGTTGCCGATCGGAACTTTCTCACCCCCGGCCAGAAGCTTGTAACCGGGTTTCTTCTGAAGGTTCTCGATCACGTATTGCTCGACTTCTCCCTGAACATCGGAGAGCGACGGATGCTTCTTGCCGGCCCGATCGGTTTTCTTGGCCATGAATTGTCCCCCTTTTTCTGCTTCTTGTCTGGTTTCTTCGCGTCGATCGACAATCGTATCCGCTCACCGACCGGTACACGAACATTTGTTCGCTACGCTCGGGGAAGGATGCCTCCCGATCCGATTCCTGTCACCCCCGACGACATTGAGCGCACCGGCACCAGGGGACGCCACTCGATTTACCTGTATCGACGAATCCGGATTCTTTCGATTGATGCGTGGGGCTCAGTGATTTACAGCCCGGTGATTGAGCACAGTCGTGACCCGCAGGTCTACATTGCCCGGATTCTCGAGCTGAAGCTGACCGGCATGTTCGAGGGGGCGGCGAGACTTTGGGTTGAGGAGAACTCCCCGATCTGGATTCCGTCAGCTGATGATGATGCGTCGATCGCAACGTTGGCGAACCCGATCCCGGCCGTTTAGATGCTGCCTTGGGCAAGGCCATGGTCTTGCTGGGATACGTGGCTTACGCCCGGGCTGGTCTCAGGCTCTAGGGCATGGTTGGCTTGGCTCGCTCTAGGGCTGCCATCTCAATGGCGGCGCGGACCTTTGTTTCGGGAACCGAGCCGGAGATCGCTGTGGCTTCGGTTTGTGAGAGCCAGCTGAGTGTTCTCTTTCGAAAATGCCGAAAGCCTCCGGGAAGGGGAGTTCCATCGTGAATGAGGTCCTTCAGGGGGACCGTCAATTCTCGACTGGCGTCCTGTTGTTCCCTCAGCAAGGCAAGCCCGGATTCGATTTCTTGAACTTCAAGCCAGCGATCCCTTTGTTCGTAGTCTTCGCGAAGGTTGAGCAGCCGAACTTCAGTTCGACGGAGTTCAGTCAGGCGGAACGCGATCCTGACTCCGTTCGCGTTCTCGGATACCCGCAGCCATGGTGCCTTCTTTCCGCAACCGCAAAAGCAATCAGCCATGACTCTGGGTTACTCCGATGGCCAACAACTGAGTGGCAGCGGGAAATGCTCCTCTATTTCTCGCACGCTTCTCCGTCCCCGTCCCCGTCAATGTACCACCAGTATTCTGGGTCGATTCCCTTCTTGTATGGCCCGTATCCAGCGGCGATCGCGGCGGTACAAGTCTCAAATCGAGGATCGTTTTTTCCTGGTGTGTCTCCCCCACCTTGGCTGGCTGGAACCCGGGCTCGTTTGATGTTCGGAAGTCTCAGGGCTGCTCGCGGGCAGATTTGAAACCTGTTTGTGAGTCTGCGTTTCTCACGGGTGTCGACGGTGAGTCGCCACCGGTATTTCACGGCGGTCCACCTGGCAAGGTAGGTGCAGATGAAGCTGGTTCTTGGGGGCAACCATTCGGCGGGGTCGCTGTCTCCCTTGGAGCGGTTGCTTGACAGCGTGACCGCGATCAGCGAGAACGGATATAGGTCGTTCGCGAAGGCTTCGCGTTGCCGGGCTGTCCACTTGTTTGCGCCGGAGGCCCAGGCTTCCGCCAGGGGAACCATGTGGTCAATGTCAGCCTGGGAGGATCGGCTCATTTTCTTGCCGTCGTAGAGGGACACCCATCTGCCGGTTTCGTCGCCGCAGGATCGGGACGGGTTGCGGTTTTGTCGGTAAAGAACGAAGTCTCGGGTGTCGCAGCCTTTACCGGGAACGGTGATCCAATGGTTGAACAGGTCTCGGTCGTAGCCGGCAGGTTTCTCTGGGGCTACTGGCAGCTTGGCGAGCAGACCGGGAGCGGTTGCGGCGGTTGCTGTGTTGGCACCGAGAAGGCCTGCGGTCAAGGCGGCAACGATGGCTACCAGGTGGCGTACTTTCATTGGGGTGAGGTTACGGTTGTGGCCGGAGGCGACACCGGCCTCATGGGTACTGGCCCGTGTTGCTGAATGGCCGCTCGATCGGTTCGCTTAGATCATCGAGCTTGGTTTTCTTGTCGATTCCTATTGCCCCTGACCCGACGAGAGCCAGGACCGCAAGTCCGGCAATGGCAACGTTGACTCGATTGGCGATTGTGAGAGCACCGACCAGACATACCAGCGCGAACGCCGCAAGTCCGAGTGGCACAAAGTAAAACGCCGCGCCGACCTCCCACATGAGACACCCAGCGATTCCCGCTGCGACCGCCAGGACCCCTAGAAGGTCCCCGACCGCGTCTCTGGGGTCAGCCGGGTCGACTGGTTCGTTTGTGTTTCCGATCATCTGAATCCTTTCTTGATTTCGGCAGGTACTTCGGGCAACCCGTTTCGCTCGCCCCGTAGGTGGCCGCTTCTGATTGGCCCTCGCTAAAGGCCCGCAGGTTGATCAGTCTGAGTGTAGGAACCTGATCTGACGTTTCTGCAATAAAAAAAGAGCTTCGGTCCAGGCGATGTCCACACCTGCGATCGTTTCGGAATGTTTGATGGTCAGCCGCCACTTCTTCCGGAAACCCCGTTGTGGGCGATCGTCACAAAGGACCAGATAGGTGATCCGCGTCCTGGTTTGAAACCCGGGACCACCGTCAGAACGATTCGCCGGTCTGACGGCTCGTCGATTGAAGTGGTGTATCCCACCAAGGTTGATGAGAAGCCGGATCCAGTGTTGGTGATCGTGGAGCTGGTGAACGTGCTGGTGATGCGTGGCGACCTTCGGGTTCTGGACCCGCAGGCCGAAGGTCCTGTTGATCTGCACATCACTTGAATCCTTGGGAAGCGGCTACTCTCCGGGAAAAGCAGCCCCAATCTGAGTTTGAGCTAGGTGATGACTGAGCGACTGAGCAACGAAGAGATCCGTCGGCTTCCTGCCCGTGAGGCAATCAAGGCTCTTCAAACTGAACGCGGCTGGTCGATTCGTGATTTGTCCCGCCACATTCACGATCGCTTTCCGGGCTGGGGATCGCCCGCATTGTTGTCGGACTATCGAACCGGCAAGCAGCGGATGAGCGTATCGACGTTGGAGAAGCTCGCAGTCGTTTTTGGTGTGGAGCCGGATCTATTTTCGGATTATCGTCTTGCGGTGGCACGAAATCAGCTTGATCCTGATGAGGTTGGGTTGGATGCTGCCCTCAGAACTCTTGAACGCTTCGACCTGGACATGGAGGGCCGATGAGAAGGTTTTGTTTGCTGCTGCTCGTCTTTGGATTCATCACCGGAACCGAGACCGCGGCCGCCGAACAGGGAAAACTCGAGGAACGTCTGGCACAGACACGTTGCGGTGTGTTTCCTGGTCCGATCGCCTATTACGACGTGACTGCCCGAAACGTGTCCTGCCGGGTGGCGCGCCGGGTTACCCGGCAATGGGAACGGAAGTTGCTGAACGGCTCGTGTGAAAGGTTCCGGTGTCGTGCCCGCGCCTTCCTTTGCGTTGCGAGGCGTCCTGCCACCATCACCTACCGGGTGAACTGTCGGCGTGGTATCCAACGGGTCGCCTGGACAATCTCGGTTGACTAACGACACTCTCAGTCACACGGCCCGCAGGATGATCGTTAGCCTTGATGCCATGAGAAAGGGAGCGGGGATTGTTCTGGTCGGGGTTTTCCTGCTCGCGTTTGGGGCAGCTGACGTCGGGGCCGCCAAACGAATTCAGCTGCTTTCCCCGGGTGGCGGCCAGTACTACGCCGCCAAGAAGACCGAAGGCAACACCGCCCAGGTGAGGGTGCGGTTTCTGTGCCCGTCTTACGAGATGAAATCCGGGGCCCGAATCGGGTTCCGAGACTATGTTGCGGAGTTCACCCGACGGGAGGATCAACGCTTCTTCACCAAACCGGCCCAACGGGAGGCTGATGGCCGCTGCTTTGTTCAGCATCGCTTCCCTCCAGGCAACTGGTATTGGCGGGTCACGGTTCCAAGCGATGCCAGCCAGAGCGAAACATCGAACTTCTTTGTTGAGTCGGCGGTGCCGGTGGGTCCCTACACGTTGACTCGAGGGATGGCGAACCGGTACATGCGAAAAGGCTTGTACTGGAAGTTCGGGGGCAACTGGCAGTACGGGTTTCGAAGGCAAACAAATTGTGATCGGCGGGTCAGCAGGGACCGATTCCGCTGCTCACCGATCACCTGGTACAACGGTGATCTGACATTCCGCGGTAGCGGCAGGGTCTGGTTCACCTACACCAAGGAGTTTGCCTACTGGAATGTCGCGTTCCGGGTCCGGAAGACCAATGGGTACTGTCTGGCCCGTGGGGGAAGCATGGCGGCCTGCTCGCGAGTGGTCGTGTTTCGATAGGCCCCACGCCACGTCGGATCAGTAGTGGAGTTTGCGCTTGCGATCTGTCTGGATGACGTCGAAGTCACCTTCACACCAGAAAACGGAGATCGCGGATCGCCCCTGACCGTCGATAGTCGGGACTCTCACCTCTACTAGACCTGGGGGTTCCAAGCTTTCTTCTCGCATTTGGTCACGCTAGGTGCAGTCCTGCCCGCAAAAACGTCCTTTTGGCGTCGGATCGGCCTTCGCTTGGCTGCTTGTCGCAGCACCTTTCGTGCCTGCTTCATGCCTGCGAGCAACCCCGGCACACTCAAGACAGGTTTCGAACCTCCTAGACCGCCTCCAGCCGCGCAAGAGTCGAAGAGATAGGACACGTCCTTGGAACCACGCATATAGCCAGCAGACATCAGCCAATGCATAGGCCAAGAGTTGGTTGGCCCGTCATTCTTGGTTCTTCCCATGATGAACCCGTAGATGCCTCGGTTGCCAACCTGATTCGGGTAGGTACTAATCGATACCGAAACCATGTTCTTGGGTCTAGTGCGACCTCTAAAGTCTGCACTGAACAGGTACATGCCGACTCGGGAGCTATCGAAAGCCAGCCTTACCGGGATCTCACCACTGATGTTGGTCACGTTCCGGTGGCTCATCCCGATGAGCTGGCTGGTATGCCTCGTCACGGTTCGCTGCGAAGGCTTGGTGCGCCGGAAGGTACGGATCACTTCCCTGGCAATCGGCAGCTTCGCCTTGTCAACGAACTTCAGTGTGGCGGCATCCGGCCTGACGGGTTTCGCTGAAGCTGATTCAGCTATTCCGAGCAGCAGCATTGCCGTCACGGCTCCCACTGCCAGTCCCTTGAGTCTCGCTAGCTTCATGCTCCCCTTCATTTCCTTGATTCTCGTCGGCTAGATGGTACCGCCAGCGACCTGCCAACCTAAACCCATTCAGATGCTGGTAGTAGCGGAATCGCGATCTGCGTGGCTGGACCACTGCCCTTTGTGCTTTAGCTGATCTTTCGGAAATCTTCTGGCTCCGTTAGTTTCGTCGAAGTTAGGGTCGATTTAGCCGCTGATGAGAGCGGAAGTTACGAGGGAAGGATGTTGGTTATGGGAGTTTCATTGCGACGTACGCCAGTCCCGGTCGCAGTAGTCAGCGCATTGGTGGTGATGCTGTTGGGCATGGTGGCGTTCATGCCTGGGTCAGCTGAAGCACGCACATGCGGGTATGTCACCTTCAAGCAGGATCCTCGGGGTTCAAGCGGTTCTGTTTCAGCTAACGGCATCTCCTGTTCGAAGGCTCGCCGGATCGCCGCGAACTATGGCCGCAAGGGGATCAAGCCTGCAGGCTGGTCGTCGAGACAGTTCCCAGGTGGCTTCTCCATGAAGAAGGGCAACATGGTCATCCGGGTGATGATTGCCGGCGGCACCCCTCCGGGTCTCCGGTAGCGCAATCGGGTTGGGCCACCCGGCAAATGGAAATAGAGCGCATCTTGCGGTCTAGCTGTCTGGGTGGCCCCGTAGCCCTCCTACTGTTTCGAGGAAATCATCTCGAGACGGCTAAAGCTGGCCTCGAACCCCGAATCTCAACGAGAGGAATCACATGAAAAGGAAGTTCAGTCTTGCTGGCCTGGTGTGTTTGCTGGTAGCGGTCCCGTTTGTTGCCGGACCTGCCGCCCAGGCATCGGCGGCCACACCAAAGGTGTTCTGTTTCGCGGCGAACCTCAAGAAGCCCGCCAAGGCGAAGGTGAAGCCGACGTACTGTCGGATCTCCACGGACACCAGCTCCCCGAACCTCACGTCCATGTTCCAGTTCTCCAAGGCGTCCTGGTCCAAGTGGTCCCGCACGGTTGCTGTCGGTAGAGGCTTCTACGCGACACAGTCAAACAAGCCTCTGGCAGCCGTCTTGAGGCTCTCGAACCCGAGAAGGGTTTGTGGCCGGACGGTGTTCACGACCGCGCAGTACAGGATTGTGGGATCAAGCAAGGGCTGGTCGCCATCCTTCGCGATTCTTCCCTGCAAGAGATAGCGAAGTTCACCGAAACGATCGGTTTCGGGACCCACAAGCCCGAAAAGGGTCCTTAACGCAAAAAAGAACCCTCGGTCGTCTCGCGCACACCTGAGAAGAGGGGGCAACCTGTCGGTCGTACAGGTTGCCCCCTTTTCATCTAGTTCGCGAGCTGACTTGGAGCTATTTCAGCGGCAACGTCCGAGTTGACCGCATCGAAGAGATCACCAAGCTGGTACGGATCGGCCGCTTCCAGCGTGGATTCGGTCCTCTCGATCTCGTCACGGCTGCGTGTGAGTCGTTCGACAAGCAGCTGTAGTGCGTCGTCGATCAGCTGACGGTCAGCAAGAGTGGGAACTGGTAGCGGGAACGTGTCCCGGTTGGGCCCAACTACCGCCCGCCATTCCATACGAACCGAGTGGAACAGTTGAACTTTCGCTGCGATGGAGAGATCGTCAAGCAGCGTTGCCTCCGCGTGGATTCCACCTGACACCTCGCACCGTCCCCTGTTTGGTGCCGGCATCTGGCTGGTGGCCACGAGTGACATTTGGTTATCCGTTTCGAAATCGCAGATTTCACACCTCCACAGTTCCGCGGTTTCGAAGATTGACGGTGGAATCGCATGATCCGGCTCGCAAACCACCTCGTGGGTTTTCTTGGTGACCGCCACGACCTTCATGTAGGCGGTTGCGTCGCGGAGCTCAATCAGGTCGTGACTTCCGCACTCCGGGCAGAACGGCCGCTGTCTTGCCGCGATCACCCTCTCGATCTCCTTCGTTGCTACGTCAAGCGCATGGTCTGTGTCGCCGGCCTGGAGCGCTTCACGGTAGATGGCTTTCACCCGCACCATGTCATCGAGGTTGAGTAGTCGCTGGTCAATGTCAGGGTGTACTTCGGCAATCCTGTCGGGAAGCTGGTCCACCTGTGACACGGTCAGCGAGTTGATCAGGTCATTGCTCATGGTTCTCCTTTGATTTGGTTGGGCTTGCGAGCGGGTGCCCGCAAACAAAGAAAGGCCGGCTTCTCGTTCATCTCGAGAAACCGGCCTTTCGTGGTTGTGTTGGATGGTTCGGCTAGATGTTGAAGCCGAGTTGTCCGTTGTCTTCCTCGTCGTCTTCGCCCAGGTCGAACCGGAACGGAGCAGCCGGGGCGTGACTTGCTGTGGCGCTGACCGGAACCGGTTCGGGTTTCGGGCTGGCCATGCTGGGTGGCAAAGCCGGGGGCAGTATGTGCTCATACGGTCCCTCGGCGGTTTCCCACAGGTCCTTGATGTCGTCCTCGTCAATGGTGTCGTCGCTGGACACCGCGAGACCCATTGCTCTTAGTTCCTTGACCTGTTTGGCCCAATCGATCGGTTCATCTTCCTCATCGATCAGCTGGCCGTCGAGGGCCAGATCAGCTGCCGCGGACTTGTCGGTGAGCAGCTGATACTTCTTCTCGGCGAGGGTTCCTTTCGGAACGATCGAGTAGATGGTCACCGGACGAGGTGAAACCAGTCTGTGGACTCTGCGCTCGAACTGTTTCAAGCTTTCGTGAGACCACGGAAGCCCGATCACGATTGCGACGGATGCGGCAGCCAGGTCATGACCTAGCTTCATTGCCTCGATTCCGACACAGAGAACTTGACCGTTTCCGTCCGAGAATTCAGCGACCGCCTTTGCCCGCTTTCGCGGATTCTTGGTCGCGTACTTCCCGTCCGTTTTCGGTTCCACGATGTGGGCTGCTCTGACGCCCCGTTCCTTGAGTCGAGAGGCAAGGAAGTGACCGGTGTCGATTCTCGATGAACCAATCAGAACCTTTTCACCCTGGCGCACATGCTTCATCGCAAGCTCCAGCGCTTTCAACACCGCTGGTGTCCACGGTGAGACCTCCCGTCCCTCCGTGAACGTCATCTCGGCGTAGTCAGTGTGGGGATCCGATGGCGGCATTGTCGCCACCGCCTCGAGCTTCGCCAGCTGGCCGATTGCTGGCGCGAACCTTTCAACTGCGCCCGCTTCGACCAGTGGATGATTCGGATACTGGTTCTCAAACCAGGTGGCGAATCCATCGAGCCAACCCTTGTTGAGCTTCGACTGGATGGTCCCCATTGGCACCTCAACCTTTATGTCCTGGCGGGGAACCATTTCACCCATGTTCTCTTGGCGGCGTCGAACCATTGTGGCCGCCAGAAGCCGCCACAACTGAGAAACGTTCGTGACCTTTGGCAGCACCTTGCGGCGCTTGATCACGTTCGATTCACCTTCGTCCTTTGATCCGTGCATCAACTCGATGACGGCGAAGGAGTTCTCCCAGTCCTTACGATCGTTGTACCCGTAAGGGAACCGAACGTTCGGTCCTGCGGCGCACCACTGGAAGCCGTTGAAGGCATCCGAGATGTAGTTCGCGATCGGTGTTCCCGAACCAGCAAACCGGCATTTTGCCTTCAGTGACCGGACTGCCTTTCCACGTTTCGAGTCAAGCCCTCGAACTAGCGACAGCTCATCGACGCAGATCACTCCGCGCTTGAACGCGCCGGCCAGGTGATGGCCGATCGTGTGGACTTTCCGGGACTTGTGAACGTACCCGCAGGCTCGACAGGCCCCGCGGATCCATTCGTCCTCCTGGTTGGTGCCGCATTTCGGGCAAGCCTCGTTGGAGTGGAGTTTCACCTTTGTCACTTCGGACTTGCCGTATGGGCCGGGCACAGTCCTTTTGTGGGTGAACACGCCTTCCGGTAGTGGTTCGTCAACGGCCCCGGTTAGTGAGAGTGCCTCGTACCAGGTGACGAAGAATCCTTCCTCGCCCCGTCGCATTCGACGCTTGACTTCGTGTGCTTTGGCCGGGGAGTCGATCACCTCGAAATCGAGGTCAAAGAACCTCTTGGCTTCACGACGCCACTGCTTGAGCAGGTCCTGCGGAACGATCAGGAGTGCCTGCTTTCTCAACTGGTGGTACTCGATTGAAGCGAGTGCGAGCGACAGCAGACCTAGGCTCTTGCCGCCTCCCTGCTCCCAGCCAAGCACCGCTGAGCCTTTCACGACACATCGGGCGAGGTCCTCCTTTTGCCATTCGATCCATTCGCCGGTTTCGGAATGAGTGAGTCCTTTCCAGCTGAGTCCTTTCTGCTCCCAGTTGTGGCTGACGGTGAGCTGGTCGAGTACCTCTCGCGCCTTCTGAACATCGTCTGGACGCTGGGTGGCTATGTCACCGGGATCGGGGATCTCGAAGTGATCGAGCAGAAACTCGACGTCGCTACTTGCCTCAGAGAAGCGATGGGTGCCGATGCGGATTTCGAGTACTCGACGCTTGGTCACGTACTTCCGTATCTCGTGGCTTCCGTCCTTCTTCTCGTAGGGTCGTTCCTCCGTTGTTTCTTCGAGCTTCGAGTTCGTTTCGATCGGGTAGGTTTGCCCCGCTTCGAACTCGTAGTCAGGTGCATCCTTGATGCAGGAGATGTTCTCAATGTCGCTCAGGTAGCCGAGCCGTTGCTGAGGCCGAACCTCGTACAGCGGCACCATTTCGTCTCGGACTTCCTGCTCGACGTCCTTGATCTTGTCGATCAGACGCGGCTCGATCGAGATGACACCCTCGTCGGCGTAACCCTGAATTTCCCGCCAGCGTTTCGGGTTGAGAGCAACCCAGCTGGTGGCAAGCCCGTTCGTTTCCCGGACTGCCGTCATCGCCGAGTAGCCCTTCTGGGCAAGAGCTACTTTCGAGTACTCGCCAAGACGGACCTGGATCTTCGATCCGGATAGCGAAAGGTCGTGACCTTTTCGCTGGACACCTTGGCTGCGGCGGCGATGCTCACCGGCGGCAGCCCCGAATACTGACTCGACATTACCTACGCCCAGGTTGGCAAACGCCGGGTTGTAGCTGGTCCGCTCGTCACGTTCTGCGTTCAGGCGAGGCCAGCACTGCTCGAGTTCCGAGCGAGCTATCCCGCTGAGCGTGAGGACTTCCTGACCATCCTTGATCAGAGACTCGCCAACGACGAGACAAAGGACGCAGGGAAGCTCGACACCATCGAAGAAGTCGTCAACTTCGATCTTCGCCCAGACATGCCTGGCTTCGGGAAGCCTGGCTATCTCCTTGCTGTAGCGATCACGTCCGCAAATGAATGCGGCCTGACCGTATCTGCCGAGCAGTTTCAGCATGACCTGGAAGGCACGAACGGTTGATGATCCGGCCTTTCCGTCAGCGATCCCGCCGATCTTCCATTCGAGTCCGAACGGAGGGTTGACCACCAGCTGCGGCCAGGTGCCTCCGAGACCTCGAAGTAGCGGGTAGATCTTCTGCAGGTCACCCTGAATGGCGTGACCTGCGTAGTTGCCGTTGTTTACCTGGTCGCGGTCGATCTCGATGCCGTACCGGGAGGGTTCTTCAACCCATTCGAGTAGGGCACCGTCACCCGCGAACGGGTCAAGGGTTGGCAGGGTCTTGTCGAACAGCCTTTCGAGCAGCTGGCCGACTTCGGGTGGGGTGAAGAACTGCTGTAGCCCTACACCGACGCCACCTCGTCCACCGGTGAGAACTTTTCTGGACGAGTCAATTACCTCGCCAGTCAGCGCGCCGCCTTCTAGGCGACTGCCTTTTTCACTCATGTCTTGTTCCTTTCTGGAAGGTTGCGGGAGCCACCCGCAAACCCGGTTTCCGTCTTTCGACGGTTCACATATTCTATGTGGAGGCCAGGCGTGAAACCGTGTTTTCAAGCGGTTTCTGATGGTTTCTCCGAGCCGTTTTCACGTCGCATTGCGTTGTCGGCTTCGGAGAGCGCAAGATGCGGTTCGAGCTTCGCGTCATCAATGATCTGGTTGGCGAGCCGCTGCATCAGCGCCAGGTCGTTTGCGATCGTTTCAACGTCGTCTTTGCCCCATCCGGCGACATACGGGATGGATGACTTTTCGACGTCGAGCCCTACCATTCGGCACACCAGGTAGGTGGCGGAATCGGTGATGGTTTCCGATCGGCTGCGACCGTAGGTGTCGTATGAGATCCCGTAGCTGTGAATCAGCTCGTGGATTAGTACGCGCACAATCGAGTTGGCCGGACGATCAGGCCGGTAGGCGATCACCTTGTCCGCCCTGTCGTGGTAGCCCTCCGCACTGTTTCGTTCCTGTTCGGGAATCTCGTTGACCGCGTAGCCGCGTGCTTCGGCAAGGTCAGTGAGCTTTCCGATCAGGGGCTGGTGGCTGTCACCGGTAACGGGTTCGCTGGCTGGCGGGTCAATCGAGAGAGCTTTCCCTTCGATCGGGTCAACCTGGTCGCGAGTGAAGACCGTGCCGGTCTTGAACCGCATGATCGTTTTCTCTTCCCCGTTGTCATCTTCGATCTTGACTGGGGTCGGCACCCAGATTTGCGCGCCTCGTTCACCTTTTCGCACCTGGTAGCCAAGCTTTGACTTCCATGTTTTGTATGAGGCGATTGGTGGAACGAAATTGGTGCCGCGCTGCCACATCACCCAAATGGTGTTTCGCAGCGAGTAGTTGTGACACAGAGCGGTTGAGGCGAGATATTCACGGAAAGTCTCGCCGCTGGTGAGGGCTGCGAGCGCCCCTTCAAACGAGCTGGTCGCATCTTTCATCCGGGCTTCTCGCCGGGCTTTCTTTTCCTCGCTGGAAAGGGCCGCGTACTGCTTCTTCGTGAGTCGTGCTGATGCTGTGGGCATCTGGTTCTCCTTTGATTTCAGCCACGAAAAAGGGGCCGCATTTGCGGCCCCTTCTCGTAGCTTTCGTTTTGTCTGTCAGGACTCCGGGCTGTACCGGAAGAAGGTGGTGTCATAGCCCTCCTTCACTGACTTTTCTCGGATCGTCTCGACGTCGTCGGGCAGGACACCCTTCGCGAGACGGTCAACGACCGCCATGTCGCTTCTAGGGACTCGCCGGATTGGTTCGGTTGTGTAGCTGTTGACCCGCTTGGACTGCGGGATCTCTCGCTGGTCAACGTATGTGGCGGTGACCAGAGCGTCGGTGATGATTCGCAGAACCTCATCTGTGCTCTTGGCGTTGTCGAGTGCCTCCTGCAGTCGGTCCTCCGCTTCGCGCGGCTCGAGGTAGGTGATCTTCTCGCGTGTTTCGCCGCTCTTGAGTTCCTTCACTTCAACCTCCTTCCAGGCGGTGAAGCAGAGCCGCATGCCCTGGGCTGCGAGGGTGTCAGCCTGACGGGCCATCACTTTCGCCATCAGACGGATCGTTTCCAGCTGATCCTTCTTGTTGAGAGGCCTGGTGCCTCGCTTCAACAGTTTCTGGCCGATCGCCTCGTTGTTGGCTCGGGCGACCGCGGCATCCTTCTTGGCCTGTTCGCGCTCGGCTCGACGTTGCGCCTGGACGGGATCTTCCCCTTCCGCGAGTGTGGCGCCGGCTTCCTTGGCGTTCGTTTTTGCCTGTTCCTCGAGACGCTTCAGTTCCGCCTTGGCGGCACGTTCGGCAGTCTCAATCGTCTGTTCGACTTCTGCCTTGACAACCTCAATGTCGAACACAAACACTGACGATCGCCATTCGTCGACTTCGATCACCAGGCCGGACTTGGACGCAACGATCCGATCATGCGATTCTTCGCTCATCGACACCCCGATGCCGGGCTCTCCTTCTTGCCAGGACTCGGCCCGCAGGATCCGCAGGCCGGTTGACCGGCCTCCCCAATCCGGGAAGGCACGTCGGGCCGCGATACCTCGGGCAGTCAGTTCCGCTGCCTTCTCGGGATCGAACAGTTCGATCGGTTCGATCTCGTTGAAAGCACAGACGAATGGAACGCTCTGTCGTTCCTCTTCGGTTTCGGCTCGTGTGCGGTACTGGTCGATCTGGTTGAGCATCCGGTCGAGGTCATCGCGGATCTTTCGGTAGATCGCGGGATCGGACATGGCCTGGTTGGCAAGGAACTCGGCAACCGGTTCCCCTCCGGGAACGGCGGCAACTTCGTTGAGTGTCTTGGCGAGGTCCGGACCGAACGCCTTGTGTTTCAGCGCGATCTTCTGGACGCTCTCGGGCAGGTCGCACATCTTGACCAGTGCCGCTACCTGCTGGGCGTTGATGGCTCGTGACTCGGCCACCTTCTTGTAGCTGCCGAGCTTCTTGAACTGATGGTTGAGCGCTACCGCTCGCGCCATCGGGCTCATGTCTTCTCGCTGTTCGTTCTCATCGAATGCGAGGGCGCGCGCGGTTTCGTCGTCCATGTTGTCTCGAACGAGAACTGGCACCTGGGTAATTCCGGCCTGCTTTGCGGCCATGATGCGTCGGTGGCCGGCAACGAGCCGGTAGCCGCCGTCTTCGTCCTTGCGAACGAGTACCGGCTGGAGAATGCCTTCCTGCTTGATCGACTTGGCGAGGTCAGCGATCGACGCCTTGTCGATTTCGCCTCTTGGGTTGAAATCTTTCTCGACAGTAATGTCGGTCAGATTCAGGGTGTCAACTTCGGGTGCTTCGATTGTCTTGCTCATTGATTTGTTCCTTTCTGGATTGCGTGAGGAGCCACCTCACGCAAGGTGAATTGTCTCGAACCTTCCGGCGCAAACCGGTGTTTTCAGGCCGATTTTGTGGCCTCGGATTCCCACTTTCGGTTCGGTGATGTGGGTCCGTTCGACGTCGTTAGGCGACGGTGGTGGTGCTGCGGGTTCGACGGGCGTTCTCGATGATGTCTTGCCGCATCTCGTTGAACTGGTCGTAAGCCCAGTCGTTGTTGGTGACCATCTCCTTGATTGCTTCCTCGATTGCCTGCTGGGTGAAGTCAGCGGGATTGGTTTCTTCGCTTTCTTCGATTTCAGTCCAGATCACGTCGGGGGTCAGCCACCAGGCGAACCGGCTGTCTCGGGTTCCTGCTGCGAGCGGACCGTCGAATCCGGCTGCCAAGGCAGTCCCGGACCTGCTGAACATCTCGACCATCCTCCGGTCCTCTATAGCTTCGGGAAGCTCATCACCTCCCACGGCGAGGATCTCAGCGTCGCGGCAGGTCACCTTGACGGCGCTCGAGGATTTCTCCGGGTTCTCCCAGAGTGTCCTGACACGCTTGATGGCTGCGCTCAGGGCTTTCGGGGTTTCGTTTGTTCTGGCGTGGGCGTGTGCTGCCTGCCAGTCGGGGTCTTTCCTGTGTTCGCGGTCGTAGGACAGTGCGACCGTGTCGGGTACATCGTTGTGTTTGATCACTTCTTCTCCTTGGTTTGGGCAGCGTCGCGACACCAGACGGGTGCCGGTGTCGCTGCTGCGGTGTTGGTGGTTGGCCGTTAGGCCAGGGTGCTGTCAAGCACCTGTTGTTCTCCCTTGGCCGGTTCGTTGCCGGCAAGGGTTTTGCGTCGGTTGAGCGCCCATTCGATGGCGTCCTGTTCGCTTTCGAATCCGCCCTTTCGAATGGATCTTTCGAGCTTGTCGAGAATCCCGTGACGTCTCAGCTTCGATCGTTCCTGTTGTTCGATCGAGAGCATTTCTCGGATCATGCGGAACTGCTCGGTGTCTTCATCGCAGATTTCACGCAGGATCTCCACGTACTCGGATCCGAGTGACGATCCGTCGTCCTGGTGGCCTCCGACCGGATACTTCTCACCGGTTACCTGTTCGTAGATCACCGGAAGCCGGTCCTCGAACTCGTGGAAGTCACGAAGCCAGTGGCCTCGGATTGCTTCCATGTCCTCGGTGGACAGCAGCTCGATGTGGGCGACTTCAGGCGGGCCGATTTTCCGGACGGTCTGCTGGGCTTCGAGTACCCGTCGGAACAGGTATTCGCGATGTTCTTGCAGGTACGGACCCGGCACCAGGGTTTCCCGTTGGGTTTGACCTGGCGCTGGTTCTTCAGCGTGGAACAGCTGAAGGTTTCCGTTGGAACGTCGGAAGTCCCGTAGGTGGTAGTCGTTTCGTTGGCCGTCTTCGTCTCTGACGTCCAGTTCGTTTCTGATTTCCAGGAGTGGAAGCATCCACTCTTTCTGGTCGTCATTGGCGATCATCGCGGCCATGGATTTGTCTTGCTCAACCATGGTGCAGGTCCAGCAGCCAAACCGGGAGTCGCCGCATGACGGTGTGTTGGTGTCCACAACCAGTGGGCATTCGCCGTCTTCGGTTGCCCCGGAGTACAGGGTCAACAGGTCCCGGTTGTTGCCTCCCCAGGGGGATGGCTGCTGCATCAGGTAAATCCACACATCGTCATCTGTGAACGATTCGATTGGCGAGTAGACGAGCGAACCGGGCAAGGATCCGTTTGGACTCAGCCTGTCTCGAGTCCTGCCTTTCTCATGGTGTTCCATCGTCTTGGCGCGCGCGGCCGACTCGGCTTTGCGGGTGCCAAGCACGAGTATTGCTTCTCCTGCTTTGCTGATCACGTTCTTGATGAACCGGTTTGACGGCTTGATTTTCAGTCGTTCGGTACACCACCTGAACTTGGGTCTTGGTGCCGCGTATCCGCACCCGATAAGCCGGACCATGAACCTGTCCTCAACTTCTGGCGTGAGCCGGTGCGCCTCGATCGGGATCCTTGCCTGCTTGGCTTGCTTGTTCATGTGTGCAAGCTGCGATTCGACGTAGGAGGCAACAACGGGGTTCTCAACCAGGGTGTCCGTGGTGATCACATGGACCGTGTTGTCGCGTTCGTTCTCAGGTAGGTCAGCGAGGGCGCTCCACACCAGCTGAAGGCAGGCGGTGGAGTCCTTTCCTCCTGACCATCCCACCACAAGCGGGACGTTCTCCTTGTAGAGCTCCTTGATTTCGCCTTGGAGCTGGCTGATCACCTGGAGCATCCCTTGCTCGGTGAACGCTGAGACTCGTTTCGGGGTACTGGCGGGAACATCCAGTTGGATCTGTTGGCCACTCATGTGACTGCCCCGATCGCACCGGGAACGGCGTCAACGGTGATCACGTCCCGGGCCGCCCACTCGTCGCTTAGTCGACGTTCCGTTTCGGCGGCCTCTTCCGCTTTCGCGAGTGCCTTCTCCATCTTCGAGCAGGCACAGTTGAAGTCGTAAAGCTGTCCTCTTGTGTCAACCACTTCGCCGCGATGGTCCGTGATCACGTACCGGTAAACCGATCCGTTTCGCCATTCGGAGTACTGCTCGAGTCCGTCGCGAAGGGCCTTGAAACCCGCCTCTGGTGTGTTGTGACCGTGTCCGTGGAGTTCGGTCAGGTTGACTACGGCAATCAGCTCACAACAGACCCCTTTCGTGACGGTGTCGCTGAATCCGATCTCTTCTTCGATCAGGAACCGGCCGAACGGTCCATGTGACTCGTACCGGATTACCGCCATCAGGTCGGCATCATGGTTTCCGCGAATCCAGTCGGATAGGTCGCTGTCACCGTAGAAGTCCTCCGGGTCATACTGGCCGTCGGGGTAGGTGAACTGGCTGTGTCGCCGGTTGCCGATGAACCGCCAGGGGCGGGTGCCTTCGGGTGGGTATAGCTCCGAGAAGCTGTCGTAGCCGATGGCGGCGTGAAGCCCGAAGCTTCCTTGTCTTGTTTCGATTTGGTTCATGTTTCCTCTCTGAAAAGTCAAAGCGACGGTGCTCCACGCTTGGGGCACCGTCGCTTTCGTTTGGCCTTGCCGTTTCGGTGGCCGTTCGTGTTTTCTGGTTGGGTTAGAGCACTTTGCTCAGGTAGCTGGCAACGAACTTGTATGCGTCGACCAGATCGGGTTCCGACGGGTCGGTCTTGACCAGTCCGCGAATCGTTTTGCCGAATGTCGCGTCGTCAAGAGCAGCCAGCCTCGAGATCAGTGTTTCGCTGATCACGACGGTTCCTTCGCTGTTTGCCTGGCGGGTGAGTGGCGGCAGTTCCCGAAAGTCGGGATGCCAGATCACATCGGTGCCGTTGTAGTAGGAACCACCGTCATCGGTGAGCCGGTAGGGCATGTTGGCGTCCATCAGTTCCTCAATGGCACCGTTGCCTTTTCCGAGCGTTCCGACTCCGTAGTTGACATCCCCGAGCGTGAGTTTGATTCGGTCCGGGTCATCGGGCAGTGGTTCGGGATCAAAGTTGACACCTTGATAGTTCAGAAATTCCCCGATTACTTCCGGCAGTGCGCTCTTTTGCGTTTCGGTGAGTGGTCCAACCGTCAGCACTGTGTGCATGTGGTCACCCATGATCAGACGTCCGTTCCGGTGGCGGTGTGGTCGTGCTTGGTGCCGAGATCCCGCGACAGGTCGTTGTAGATGATTGCGGCGTAGAACATGACCATGTTCAGGATCGCTATTCCGAACTTTGGGCCTTCTTCGGTGCCGGCGAGACCAACACACGTCCTGAAGAAGTCCGTCTCTTCCACTGGCAGCAAGTCACCGAACTGGGTGCTCAAGCCGGGCATTCGCATCTGAATGGACAGGTCATGCGACGGCCATTCACCACGGCCACCAACCGGCATCAGCGCAATCGTGCCGCGTTCCCCGTTTTCTGTGGGGAGCTTGATGGCCTGGGCCCGGCTGGCTGCCTCAAAGATCGGAACGATCTGATCGCAGTCCAGGGCGGGGTTGTCATGCCAGCAGGCTTTTCTGATCGGATCGAGACCGGCGAGTTTGCTTTCGTCGATTTCGAACGGTTCGATCGAGGGTGGTGTGGGCCTGTCCAATGTTCGGGCGGTCAGCTCGAGGAACAGGTCGTTGACGATTCGTTCGGGAGCCGAACCGAGCAGGTCCACCAGCATGTTCAGTTGCCGGAGGTCCTTGATTTTCATGGCTTTCGCGAGCGCCCCGATTGCGTCGGAGAGATCAGCGAGATCAACCAATCCGATCACGTCGGTGTTGTGAAACCTGGGCAGGGTTGGGGCTGCCTGGCGTGCCTTTGTTCGGGTGGTTGGTTGGAGTGTGAATGACGCTCCGTTTGCTGCGACGGCAAGGTAGCCGTTCTGGTTGGTGTTCATTTTCAGTTTCCTTTTCTGGTGGAACCGAGCAGCTCCTCAATCGAGAAATCGGCGGTTCGACCTTCAGATGTGAGGGCCACATGGGTGACCCCTTCTCGACGCAGCTTTCGTAGCCATGCTGCGCTGACTCGTTTGCGATGGGTTTGGCGCACCCATCCGTTGCCGCGCCTGAATTCCTGCGCGATGACTGGGGTGTCCGGCCCCGATCCGAAATAGCTTCTGACGATCGGGATCGGCTGAGTTGCCCGGCTCATTTCGTCTTGTCGAGATACGGCTGGTTCCATCGGGCCAGCGACTGCACGGCAAGTTCACGGTCTCGTTCGCTGAACAGGGCTGGCATCTCGTTGCAGACGATCGCCCAGTCGCAGTCCTCTTCGAACCAGTACCGGCCACCCTGTCTGATCGCCTCAGCTCGGGCGGCCACTGACAGGTGTCTGTTTGCGACGTCGTGGTCGACGCCGATGCCGCCATGGCTGGGCGTGCCTACCTGGATGACACCTTCGCCGAGTTTCTCGACGTGGTCGGCGTTCCCCCAGGGGGTGTGAATTGAGTTTTGGGGTTGGCTGTTGTAGCCGGCGTTGATGATCGCGATCTCAGACATGCGAGATCTCCTTCCTGATTTCGGATAGTGGTTTTGGTGTCCAGCTGAGGTCGCGTTCGACGGGCAGCTTGAACAGGGGGTCTCGAAGAGCGATCAGTTCCGAGACAGCCATGTCTCCTTCTTCATCGCAGTCGGGACCCAGGGGGCTGACGCAGAATCCGGTCAGAACCGGGGTGTCGCTGTAGATGGTGAGCGCGGTGACGTAGTACTCGAACCGGGAGTTCGGGAGGAACAACCTGACGTGTGCGGTCGGGTCGTCCGGGTTCATGTCCCGGTAGTTGGGAATCTCGTCGTTGCTGGTGATGTACTGGTAGGCGGGATCCTTGGCGAACCGGGGATCCTGCTGGGTTACAGGACGGCACATGCTGGCTCCTTGAGGTTGGGGCCGTACTCGTTGCCGTGGGGTTCCTGTGTGAGCAGGTAGCTGTCCCCCGGTTTGGGTGGCATGCCATTTGCTTTTCGGGCGATCGCTTCCGCGGCAGGCCGGTAGTACCTGACGGCGATGGGACGGAATGTGTCTCCGTCCATGACTACCCAACCGCCGGTTCCGGGGTCGGGTTCTACGCCGATCGGGTGGTTGGCGAACTCGCCTTCCTGCTCTTCGAGATATTCGATCAGCTTGTTGTTGTCACTCATGGTCGCTTTCCTTGGTTTCGGGGCGACCTGATCCGGCTGTGGCAGCGAACGGCTGTGTTGATGCCGGATGGATGCTGCTGACCTGGTGCGGGTTGGCCATGAGAAACGCTTCGGCTTGCTGTGGGGTCATGAGCCGGGTCTTGCCTGATCTGTCGATCACGCAGGTGATCCGGTTCGAGCTTCGGAACTTGGTGTCTTGTTCCATGTTCGGTGCTCCTTTTCTTGAGGTTGTTGGATGTCTTGAGGCATCACCAGACGCGAAGAGCCGACCTGCTGGCCGGCTCTTCGTTTGCGTCTATGTGTGTCTTGGGGTTAGGCCGCGACCGTTGCTTTTCTGCGTCGGGCGTCTGGGATCTCGTAGCCATCTCGTCTCAGCCGGGTGATCCGGGAAACGAGTGCGCTGTAGGAGATGCCCAGTTCCTTTGCGAGCTCGGTGCGGGGCCCCTCGTGGGTTTTGAGTCGTTCCACGATTGTCTTGTCGAGCTGAATGTCACGTGGAAGTCCTCGAACGCGGGCGGCGGCTTTCGCTTCCACCCGTTTTCTGTAGCGCTCGAGGTCTTCGTCCAGCTCGTCTTGCCCTGTCAGGTAGAGCCGCCTGATGATCTGACGATCGGTTAGCCCTTCCTGTCTGAGTTGGATGATGCGTACCGCCCTGGTTAGCAGTCCGGCCTCGGTGAGCGGCTCGTTGTTTGCTGCTCGCCTTTTCAGTCCGGCATCGAAGCTGGCGGCACGGGCCTCATCCGTGTTTTGGATGGTTGGGAAGGGCGCGTTGCCGTTGATGCGGCGGTTGCCGCCTGGTCCGGCTTCAAGCTCTGTGCGAACACGATCGAGTACGGCTTGACAGACGCGACAGAAGATCTTTCCGTCGGCAGCTGGTGCCGAACAGTCAGGGGCGTGACATTCCCTGTGTTCGATTCGTGTTCTGGTTGCGGTACGCATCGTGATCACCCGTTCGGGGCTGCTTTCGTGGTTGGTTTCCTAGAACGGAATGTCGGAGTCGTCTTCGGTGCTAGCACCGACCGTCGCGGGGAGGTCGGAGTTGACCGGTGTCCCGTTGGTCTGGCCTTCGGTCTTGTTGCCGCCGAGGAACTGGACGTTGTCGGCGAGGATCTCCACCTTCTGGCGGTTGTTTCCTTCCTTGTCGGTCCATTCGCTCCAGTCGAGTCGCCCGCTGACAGCGATTGGCCGTCCCTTCGCGAGATGTTCCGCGCACGAGCTGGCTCTTCCGCCGAACACGACCACGTTGAAGAAGTTGGGCTTGTCAACCCAGTTTCCGTTTGTGTCCTTGCGGCGGCCGTTGACGGCAACTCTGAGGTTTGTGACCTTCGTTCCTCCGCTGGTTTCGCGCAGCTCGGGGTCGGCGGTCAGATTGCCGGTGATTGTGACGGTGTTGATGTTTTCCATTTTGGTTGTCTCCTGTGAATTCTTGGGTGGATGGGCTGACCGGACCGTGGGGGTCCGGTCAGTCCCGGTCGTTACTGCTGTGATGCTTCGGCAGCGTTGTGGGCGTCGTTGGCGGCCTGGGTGTCGGCGGCGTTCTCTTCCCTCTGGGTGATCCATGCCTGGAACCGTTCGGTGCGCGTTTCCGCGTCAGCGTCGGTTTCGCGGGCCTTTCGGATCAGGGTGGCTACCGATGAGCGCTGGATGCCGATCTTGTTGGCCCTTTCGAGGGTGGCTACCAGCTGGTTGAGGTTCTCTTCCGTGAGACTGTCCGGGGTGTCCGTGTCGAACATCAGCCAGGTCAGGTTGTTGATCTCGCTCTTGTAGCCGAGACCCCCGATCTTTTCGATGGCACGACCGAGCGGCGATGCTGGATCCACGTCTGCTTCAGTGGTGGCATCGGGCGCTGCTGCCGGTTCAGCGGTGGGCTGTTCGGCTTCGGCCGCTGCCTTCTTGCTATCCGCGGCGGACATGACCATCTGCTTGAAGCGGGCTACCTGGGCAACCGGGATGGCCTTGACTCCGTCGAGAACGTGATGGTCTGTGATCTCGTCGTCGGGTGGCAGATCGACACCGAGTGACCTGAGCATCACAAGGATCTCTCCGCGCTTTGTGTTCTTCTCGCGACAGAACTCCACGAGTGCGTCCGCTTCAGCTTCCGGAAGCGCCATGCCCTCTGTTGGAGTCCCGGCGGAACTTTCGGTGATTTCTGCCGGTTCCTGTTCGACGGTGCCGTCCCAGCCGCATTCCTTCGCGAACTCGAGGGGATCCGGCTGGTTCATCAGCTGGTCGATCGCATGACTGATCGCACCCTTCTTCGGGCTGGTTCCGCCAACGAACTCGATGATTGCCTTCTTGGCTGGTTTCGGCATCCCGGACTGCTTTGCCATCAGGTCCTTGAACAGCTTCTTCTGCTTGTCAGAAGCCGGAGAGGTGTCGCCGCTGGTTACGGCCCCTCCTCCCCCGTGAACCGTCGACTCGGGGTCTTCGGTTCCGTCACCGAGCGGGATCTGAAGGAGACCGGCAAGGAAGTACTTCGTGGCGCCGGTTTCTGCCTTGTAGATCGCTTTGTCGCCGGGATAGTCGGTGGCTGTCCCAATTCGTCGGGTTTCGAAGCCCTTGCCGGTTTCTCCGTCCACTACCCGGAAGATGAACTCCGCGTTGACAAACTTTCCGGAGGCGCCACCTCTGGAGTTGAGACCTTCGAAAGTCACTTCTCCGAGCTGGGGTGCCATGACGATCACCTCGGCGTCCCGGAGAGCTTTTCCGGCTGCCTTGACGACGTCTTCGGCACGAACGTACTTGTAGTTCTGGTCGTTGTTGGACCCGTTCTTGCCGACAGCCTCGATGTTCTTTCGTGCGTTGGCGAGCTTTTTCGCAAGCTCATCTGGCACGCTGAACGGCTTGTCGCCTGGGATTACATTTGCGACCGCTCTGATCGCTGCTTCGACTGTTTCCTCATCGGAAACTGCTGCGGCACCGTTGGTGCCATTGGACTCACTCATGTTTGTTCCTTTCTGGATGGATCGAGGAGCCACCTCGATCTGTGTTCAATGTACTACTGACCCCGGCGGAGACCGGACACTTGGTGTTATCCAAGGCCGGCCTCCGTCAGAAATCGCGACACTTGGCTTTCTTGGCCGCGTCGTGACTCGCTTGAGGACACCGTGAGGGTTTCCTTCGCGCGCGTCATTGCGACATAAGCGAGGCGTCGTTCTTCGTCCTCGCGTCCTTCCTGTAGCGACCGGCTGGAGGGCAAGACACCCTCATCGAAACCGGCCAGCCACACATGCGAGAACTCCAGCCCCTTTGAGGCATGGATGGTTGCCAGGGCCAGACCCTGGCGTTCGGCTTCCTTGCCGGACTGTGGTGCGTGGAGTGACAGCTCGTTGAGCCAGTCACTCAGTGCCGGTGTGGTTCCTTCCATCTGGCATCTTGCTTCGAACTCTTCGGCCGCCCGGTAGAGCTGAACTACGCTTTCGCGTTTCTTGCGGCCGTCCTTCTCGTTGCGCCAGATTTCCGGGAATCCCCATTCGGCGATGACTTGTCCCACCCAGCCTGAGAATCCAAGCCGGTCGAGATCCAAGGCGGTGACCAGATCGATCTGTTGGACGAACCTGGCTGCGGCCTTGTTGCGTTTCGGGCCAAGGTCCACCAGACCTTGCCGGCAAACCTCAACGCCAGTGGTGTCTTCTTCACGGGCGCGAGCAACAACAGTTTCGGTTGCTTTTGCGCCCAGTCCTTTGACCTGTTCGAACACTCGCGCGAATGCCGGCATGTGCCGTTCATTGGCGAGCAGGTGAAACAGGGCGAGAACGTCCCTGACTTCGGAGCGTTCCCACAGGGTCGTGGCCCCTACCGCGTGGTATGCGATTCCGGCTCCCGCGAGTCCTCGTTCCAGCTCGTTCTTGAGCGGAAGGGACCGGACGCGGACAAGCACCGCTATCTCAGCTGGTGATTCACCTGTTCGAAGAAGCCGTTTGGCCCAGTCAACGATCGCGACCGCCTCGGATTCTTCCGATTCGAGTCGCAGGTGAACTGGCGTGGGACCGTGTTGGCGGTGAGCAATCAGCTCTTTTCCGCGGCGGCCACTGTTGTGTTCGATCAGCCGGCGGGCTGTGCCGACGATCGCTTCATGTGACCGGTAGTTGCGGGCAAGGCTGATCACCTGGCATTCCGGAAAGTGATTCTCGAATCCGGTTAGCAGCGAGGTTGATGCGCCACGCCATGAGTAAAGCGACTGGTCCTCGTCACCGATCACGGTGAGGCCGTGGCCGGTGTCGGGGAGCAGCATCCGCAACAGTTCGAACTGGGCTTCGGATACGTCCTGGAACTCGTCAACGAGTATCGCTCTGATCCCGTTGCGCCAACCGTGACGGATCCTTTCGATTTCAAGAAGCTCGATCGCTTTCACGATCAGGCCTTCGAAGTCGATGCCGTTGGCGTTCTGTTGTGCTTGGTCGAAGTCCACCCAGGCTTTCGCGAGGGTGCTTCGATTTTCGATGCTCAGTTGTGCCGGGTCTCTGAGCATGGATTTTTCGAGTGCGACCTGCCGTACAAGGTCGCCGGGTTCGATGCCTGCTTCACCGTTCTCGAGTACGGATGCCGCTATTCGTGTTTGGGCGTCCTGATCGAAGATGGTGAAGTCGTGGGTTAGTCCGACGTGTTCGGCGTGGGCCCTGACGATTCGTGCGGCGAGCGCGTGAATGGTTGAGAGCCGGCATCGGATTGCCTCTGGACCGATCAGGTCGTAGAGGCGTTCACCCATTTCCTTGGCTGCCGCGTTGGTGAAGGTGAGGGCCATTACGTGGCCTGCCTCCACCCCGGTCGCCTCGATTAGCCACGCGATTCGCCTTGTGAGAACCCGGGTTTTTCCTGCGCCGGGTCCAGCTGCGACGAGTAGTGGCCATTCGGTTCGTGCCGTCACGGCAGCCCGTTGATCCGGGTCTAGGTCAACCAGGATCTCGCGGCTCATCTGGACTTTGTCCATAGAACCTCCTTCCGGTTGGCGTTAGCTCTCCCGGGGTTATTCGAGGTCGTCTGCTGCTCTTGTGAGCATCTCCTCGACGGCGTCGGTCAGGTAGTCCGCCGTCACTACACGTGTGACCCGGCCAGCCTCCTGGTCGGTGATTTCGACCGCGTGGGTGTGGTCTTCGTCGTGGTAGCTGAGAAGAACCACCTTGAGGGTGATTTTTCGGTTGCTCTCACCCACGGGGATTTCGTATCTGTCGCCGACGGACCTTGAGCTGTGGTGGCCCTCAAGTTCGTCGTCGATCAGGTCAACGGCATCCTGATGGGTGAGTGGCTCTCCGACAGTGATGTCCGTGTTCGCTGACAGCCAGTGCTTCAAGAACGCCTTGGAGACGTCAATGTAGAGGCCGGTGGCGTAAGGGTCGGTGTCACCGGTGGTTGCTTCCGGGAAGAGCTCCACTGCTTTCTTCCAGAACGCGTCATCACAGGTCTCAAACGCTTGCTCGAGTTGCTTTTCGGTGATTCGTGCTCTTCGTTCGATGTGGACTGTTTCGGTTTTCTCGGTCATATTTCTCCTTGTTGTTAGGGCAAGAAAAAGGCGGCCTGGTGGCCGCCTTCGGTGTTTGGGTCTTTCGACCACGAGAAAGGGCATCCGTGCGGATGCCCTTCCGTGCTGCTATTCGGACTTGGCGTCTACGTACACCAGGTGATGTAGTCGAGGGTCGTCGTTGCTGTTTGACCAACGATCTCTTGCATTGCTGTGCTCGCGTGGTACTGGCTCGCAAGCCATGGGGCCACGGCCCCGTAGGCCGTCGTTAGTCCGGACCAAGCCAGCTGGCAGCGAGCTTGAGCTAGTCCGTCGCGGACTGATGCAAGCCAGTCGAGCTTGGTGGCGTTGTACCAGATGGTTGTTCCACCGGACAGCGCTTCTCGCCACTGCCAGGAGCCGATCCAGCGACAATGATCGAACGGTCCGCGATAGGCGCTTTCGACCCGGACGCTCTTCGCATACCTGGACTTGGCGTAGCTCTTCTTGAACCAGCGTCGATGGTCGTACTTCATGTTGTCGAACACGGCCATTCCGGTGGTCTGACAGAACCCGAAGTCGTCGGCCATATCCATCTGGTAGACCGCTATCCGTCCCAGGAGAACTGGGTCGTACTTGGGCGGGGTCTCCCAGTATTTGACGACCGCCGCAGATGCTGCGTTGGCTTTCTGCGGTGCCGATGTCGCTGGGACGAGTACTGCTGCCAACGCTGCGAGCGCAATCAGGCAGACGCGTAGCCTTGGTCGTGTCGATTTGATGGTTTGGGTCACGCTTGTTCCTTTCCTCGAGTTGATCTGAGTGCCCTGGATGGCGCTCGATCTGGTCAGTTGTTCACGCTTTATGGGTTGCCTTCTCTGCGCGTCGCTTGGTCGCTGAGGACTTCCTTCGCTTCTTGCTGGCGGCGCGTCGTTCGGCGCACGGCTCGAAGTCCTCGCACCTCCATGTGCGGTAGGCGACCTTTCCCGTTGTATGGCTCAAAGTGACGATTCGATCGTGAGTTTGGTGACCGCAGACTACGCACTTGCCGGTCTTATCCGGGACACTCTCGGTGAATTCACCCATTGGATATCGCCTCCTGCTCAGCGTCCCGATACCGGCTGGTGTTGAGAGGACATGGAGGCACATGGATTCCCTCGGGAACTCCGTGGCAGCCGCAATCTTGCGGTGCGCCGCCGTACCAGCGACCGTAGATCAGACCCGATTCAAGAGTCCGATCGTTGGTGCCAGCTGGCCGATCGGCGATCACTGGGGTTTCCTTGCTGGTTGTTGCTTTCGGCATTTCAGTCTCCAGACCAAGGCTGATCGTCGTTGGAGTGGAAATTGCCGTCGCAGAGCGACCACACCCCCCGGTTGGCCTTTCTCGCGTTACTTGCCGCCTTCCGGTAAATGCCGGTTTTCTGCGGGGGCCGGTAGGTGTCGTACACATACGGGGCACCCCATCCGGCGGCTACCACTCTTTGTCCGACGTCCTTGCCATCCACCTGGGCGTACCGGAGCAGCCTTCCGTACCGGTCAACCTTGTCCTGGGTTGGATCCACAGTCAGCTTGACTGCTTTCCCGTTCGTGAGTTTCTTCGTGAACGTGGAGGCCTGCGGTCCGCCGCACTCTGTCTCGAGGGTGCTCTCCGGGGTGTCGTAGCCGATCAATCGAACATACGGCTCGGATCCGTTCGGGAACCGGACTTTCAGGGTGTCCCCATCGACCGCGCGAACCACTGTCGCGGTGCGGGCCGGCGTTGCCTCCGCTTCGCCTGGATCGTTCAGTGCGTCTATCCGGTCGATCACTTCGGTGACACTCAACTTGTCGGCAATTGATCCGAGACCGCCGTTGAGCAGCCAGCCGCCAATCAGGAAGCTTGCTGCGATAGCGGCAACCCGGGTAATCATCCGTTTCGTGTTGCGGTTCATGCGGGCACCTGGTCTTTCTCGGGCCGGCAGAACCGTGCGTCGCTGTAGATCATCACCAGGAGACGTTTGGAGTCTTCGCTGAGATCCTGCACCTTGATCAGCGGGGAGATCTTGTGGGCTGCCAGCACCTTCTTGGCTGCGGCCGGTGAAAGCCGATCGAGGTAGCTGTCACGCGAGGGAGTGACTCGTCTGAGGTTCACGACGAGTTTTCCCAGCTGCCAGGTGGCGAACGCTTCCTGATTGAGGGCTTCCTCGAGGGTGAGTTCGCCGTTTCGGAGCTGCTGCCTGAGACGGCACCGTTCGAACCGAACCGCGTTGGCTTTCTCTAGTGCGCTGAGAGCCTGTGGACGTGACCGTTCGTACTGAACGCGCTTGCGGGGTGTTGGTGGGGTGTCATCTTCGAATATCCAGGCTCGATGTCCTGCGATTTCGTTTGCTGCTTCGAGGATTGCTGCGCGGCTGTGGTCGGTGAGCGTGTTGACCTTCCGGCCGGATCTCACCTGGCACTTCTGGATGATCTTTCGTGTCTGTTCGACCGAGCGAGGCAGCAGCGCTGTGTGTCGCTCTACGCACTGGAATGGCATCACCATCAGTACATCGGCGACTTCGAGGGAGCCCATTTCGGGGTCGGTGAGGACGGCTTCAAGCGAAAGCTCATATGACGCGAGCTTTCGCAGCTGTTCCACACGGTAGATGCGGATTTTGCTGGCAGCGTCGAGTGCTTCGAGATGCTGCGGTTGCTTTTTCGTTTTTGTTGCCATGAGATTTCTCCTTTTTCAGGCTTCAAGCTCGGGGTAGTGGCCGGCTTCGAACCGGTCGATGAACTGCTCCACCACCGAGTCTTTGATGAGTGGGAAGACCGTTTCGTCGTGAATTGAGTCGACGACGATTCGGTGCTCCGAAAGGTCGAGATACGCGGCGAGAAATGGAGCTCCGGCCCCGATCGTGAAAACGACCGGGTTGCCCCATTTCGTGTCGCCGCGGTATCCCGCCAGGAGCCGGTCGGCTTCGGGTAGTTGAAGCTGTGCGCGGATCCTGTTGGCGACCTGGAGTGCTGCTTCCCGGTAGGCGGGGTCGCGGAACGCGTCTGTTGCCAGCAGATCGCTGTCGATGGGACGGTTCGTGTTGACCCCGCTGCTCATCGGGATTCCAGTTGGCGACCCTGAATTACTGCCTGTGCCTGCTGGGCGTAATGGTCAGAGAGTGCGGCGTGCCGGGTTGCGTTTGCGAGGTGTTCTCTTGCGAGAGCCGCCTCTTCGCTTCCGGGGTCGAGTGGGGTGAGTCCCATTTCGATTCTGGCGGTTTCCTGGGCGCCGTAGACAACTGCGTCGGTGGTTTCTTCGCAGAGTTCCTTGCAGTTGTCCCGGTTGCGCCATGCTTCACCGAACTTTTCGGCTCCGTAGGAGCTGCGTTCGATCAGCCGGTCAAGAAGCACCAGGCCGGTGACTGGGTCGAGATGCCCGATTGCCTGTCTGGCAATCACCTTTCCGGGTGCGGGCAGGTCCGGGATCGCTCTCATTGCGACCTCCGGGTTGAGCTTGTCTTGGATCATGAACATGGTTCAGTTCCCTTTCTTTTCAATGCTGTAGGCGGCAGCGACTGTTGCCGCTGCTTTCTTGAATTCGTCTCCGGTGAGTTCCCCGCCCTTCCAGCCGTCGAGGGCTGCTGCGAGATGGAACGGTCCTCCGCCGCGGTGGCAGGAGAAGCAGAACCATCCGGCTCCTGTGTCGCTGTAGACGTAGGTGGACGGGTTGCGGTCTTCGTGGTCGTGGAAGGGACAGGAGACGTGTCCTCCACGGGCTGAGACCGCGTGACCGGTGAGCCGGTAGTAGTAGTCGGTTGGACTGGATCCTTCCGCTATGTCCACGGTTTCTTTGATCCAGCCGGTTGCTCCGTCGGCGTTGATGTCGCCGCCGGTGAACTGTCGGCGCGGCCTGGGTCGGTCAGGTTGCTTGTAGTCCTTCAGTCCCGCAACGAGTGTCTCCGGGTCATATCCGGGCCGGTGAAGGTCCGCCCAGAGAATTCGGCAGCAGCCATCGGCTCCTTCGCCCTGGGTGGCTTTGGTGTTCAGCGATCCAGGGATCCGGAGAATTCGGGCAGGGTTGTGGGCTGCCCGGTCGCCGTCGAGCTTCGCGACGAGTTTGCGGTTCATGACTCCTAGCTCGTCGCGGCCTACCGGGTATGCGAGCCGCCAGAAGGCGTGAACTCCCCCTGAGCCGCCTGTGGCAACTACGAGGTGAGGTCGATGCTCGAACTTCCGGAGGTAGTCGACCTTCTCGGGGTCATCCTGGTCGATCCATACAACTTGGGATCCGGTCACTCCATTGTTGCCCGGGACCATTGTGTGAAACGTTGCCGGGGTGACGAACAGTTCATATTCGTCTCGGAACATGGCCACGAAGCGCGCCAGTCCGTCATGGTTGTCGGCCGGAAGCCAGATGTCCCCTTGTTCGTTGGGACGGTGCGGGAAGGAGAGGCGTTTGCCTCCGTCGAGGCGTTTCGCGCGGATGGCTTCAACCATTCCGAGCTGGTCGCCGTGGACAATCAGGCCGTAAAGCTTTGCCTGTCGTTCGGGGGCGAGTTCACCTTCCATTTTCTGACCGTTGGCGAGCCGCACCGTCACTTTGTGGGTTTCGGGTTTTTCGGCCACCACTGTCATCGGGGGGCACCGAAGAGCGGTTCGGGTTCGAGTCCGAACTCGATTTCGTCGTCGGGTCGCATGTCGCCGGGCACCATTGGGGGTAGCGGCAACGGATTCAGGGAGGGTTCGTTTTGGCGACGAACGTAGTCGCGGCAGAGCGCCTTGATTTCGTCTTCGCCTTCGTCGACGGTGAATCGGCCGATGAGTCGTGGTGGGGCAAGCTTGTTGCCCACCTTGCGCTCCGAGATGACGATGTTCACCGACAAACCGCCGGTTCTGATCCAGCTGAGACGCTCGGTGCCGCACCTGGTGGTCACATCTGCGATGTGGATGCGGGTGATGTCGAGCTTCGCCGAGTATGGCGTTGCGTCGTTCATGTTTTTTCTCCTTGAGTTGCGAGACGGCACGTGGCCGGCCCGCACAGGGGTCTGGTGTGCTTGGGCGGGGATAACCCCGTCCTCGGCGCACCCGGATAGACGGCTCCGTTTGGGAGCCGGTCTGACCTTGGAGGTGGTGTTCTGAGATAGAACCCTCATATTGAGTGGGGGTTCACGCTCCCCGAAACACCCACCCCCCCTAGGTCATTTTTTGTGGCTTCGCGTTGTTGCGATCCACTGTGTTGGGAGGCTGTTGCTAACCTCGCGATTTGGGAAACAGTCAGATCTCATGACTGTTCCTTTCTGGAGGTTGGCCCCGCCTGTCAGCTGATAGCTCATAGCCGTGAGCTGAGGGCTTTCAGGTTGGGGTCAACCAGTTACTCGTCGTTCCTGTCCGGCCGGTGTGGCGAACGGAACGGTGCTGCCGGTCCCTTCGGGCCTGCCGATACCTAGTTCGTTGGTGTGCCCTAGTCGAACGAGTTCCGTGGCGGCAGCAATGTCACTGTTGAATCGTTCGCACCATTCGCAGCGGGTAACCCACTGCCTGGTGCGATCACCGTTTATTTCGGTGGGCCAGAACACGCCCGGCACCGCGCAACTTCGGCATCCGGGACAGTTCGGGTCGGCAGGTGGAACTGGTAGTGGTTTTCGTTCAAGCAGCCTTTCGGCGGCTGTCACGGCGAGTTTCGCGAATCGCACGAGTATGCGGCCGCATCGGTGTCGCAGGCGCCACATGTCTTCTCTCCTTTCTGGTTCTTCTGGTGATCAGGTGAAACGCGATCAGTGATCCGAGAGACAGGCCTCGGCGCGGAATGAGCCAGTTGATGGCGATGAGTCCGAGGCCGATGAGCAGCAGTCCTTGTAGGGCTGTCACGCCAGCTGCCGGGTCAAGGACCGACCTGGCAACGATGAGCATGAGAAGCGCGGTGAGCAGAATTCTCATTTGAAACCTCCTGTTTGATGCCGCCGTTTCAGGCAGCGGGTGTTGACCCGGATGGGTTCCCATCGGGTTCTGGGTGGTTTTGGTGGCCGCCGGTTGCGACCGTGAGGTTCAGCGTCGGTTGTGGCCGTTGCTGCGGGTGGTGATCACCTGTTCGACGGCTCTCACCTGGTCGATGACACTGTTGGCCATCGTCACGATTTCGCGAAGCACTTTCTCGGTGCGACGCTTGGCGTCTGGTTCGGCCCACATGGACCGGTCGGGAAAGTCGCGTGGTTCGAGGAAACCTGCGGCGACATATCCGCTGCGCGCTGCGACTGTTGACCAAACCACGATCAGAGCAACCTGTGACTCTTCTACTGACGCGGGAAACACCAGGATCTCGAGGCCTTCTGGGCATGTGATCGCTCCGCAAGCCATCGCGCCTACTACTGATTCGTGGAACTCGTCGGCGTTGACGGTTTCCCAGGCGCTGATCGGATTGATGTCAGGTGTCGCGTTGTCGAATCCGGCAGCGAACTTGTCCTCGTGGAAATCGAACTGTTCTTTGTTGGGTGTGTCTTGCCGGGTCATGATGCGCCCCCGGTTGAATGGACACCTCCGTAGAGCAGCTCCCATGCCCCATGGCTGGGTGTGAGATCCACTTCGATTTCGAGCAGCTGACCGGTGTTCTTGTCGCGATGCCCGGTCACGGTGTAGTTGCCGTCACCAAGTCCGCTTTGTATTGCGAGGGTTCCGTCAATCTCGATGACCTGTCCCGGCTGAGGCCCCTGGAACATCAGCTGATGGCCGTAGCTTTCCCAGTCGGTGATGCCTTCGGGCCGGTCAGCGATAACCGCGAGATGCCCGCAGTCAACTGAGGCGTGTCCCATTTCGATCGCTTCGAGTCGACGATCGTCGGGCTGGTTTTCGCGACTGAGAATCAGCGTGCCGGTCCGGGCGTCGCTTGCCGGCACGTTCTCCATCAGGGTGGCGTACACGTTCCAGATGGATCGCTCCACATGGAAGGTGACACTGAGATCGTCTAGCGGCACTACCCCGGGAAAGCCGGGGGTCATGTAGCTCGGATCGGTGATTCGAATGGTTCCGGCCAGTTCAACCGCGAAGGTGCCGGAGCTCGTTGGGGTGATGTTGCCGATCTGGTTTTCGGCATTGTCTGTGGTGCTCATGTGAGCTGTCCTCTCGTTTCGTTGTGGCGGTTCGGGGAAGCGGAAGATCCGCTCCCCTGCCCGTCCGATCAATGTGTGCCGGCAAGCTGCCGACGATGCTTGTTGTGCCGTGACCGGGACCTGTTGAGTCCTTGGTGGTCTGCGGCAGCGAGATTGACTCGCACTTTTCTTGATCCCGCCCGCTTCAGGGTCTTGTAGGCGGGACGATGCTTTGGATGTCGCGTTTTCATGCGACGATCCATCTGGTCTTCGAAGGGTTCGCATCCGCCGGTCAGGGCGGCGCGAACCTCATCGAATCCGTTGGGGCCGAGATCACGGATTGCCATCCGGATTTCGGCGTGACTGGGTCGCTCCCAGTCGATCGGGGTTCCTACTTCCATTGGAAGCCTCCTGTCCTTCCTTGGCGTGGCCTACGCGATGACCGGATGACCAAGTGATGCGTAGGTGATCGCCTGGTTCATGTCCTCCTCGCGAATCACGTCCTGGTCGGCGAGGTCCGCAAGCGTTCGGGCCACCTTGAATAGCTGCGTGGTTGCCTTGCCGGAGAGCGGGTCGTTCTCCTCGAGAAGCGTGTGGGCTGCGGAGGTCGCCTTGAACTCGAACACCTCCATTGGTGTTGCGTTCGCGTTTGACCGGTTGGCGCGGTAGCGATGAGCCATGCGTTCCCGTGCGGCCATCACCCGGTCTCGCACCGTGCAGGATGGTTCCCCTGGAGAATTCGCGAAAACGCCGGCTGGCATCTCGAGGTTGACTCGAATTGCCATTCCGTTGCTGACCGCTCGCGTGAGCGCGTCCTTGTAGCGCTCAATGCTTGCCTGCGAGCAGCGGCATTCAGGGCTCTGTGGTCCCTGACCGCAGGCACATGGGTTTGCGCCAGCGATCAGTTGAAAGTCCGCCGGGAACGTTGTCTGGGTACGGCCCCGCGCAACCCGAACAACTTTCTCTTCGATTGGCTGTCGAAGTGCTTCGAGGGCCGGTCGGCTGAACTCCACGATCTCGTCCAGGAACAGAACGCCCCGGTGAGCGAGTGTGACCTCACCCGGTCGGGCCGGTGCCCCTCCCCCGACGAGTCCTGCCGCCGAAACGGTGTGATGGGGTGCCCGGAAGGGACGTCTGGTTGACAGAACATTCCTGTCGGGACCGAGGCCAACGATGCTCGAGATACGAGTGGTTTCGATCGTCTCGCGAGTCGTGAGCGGCGGCAGGATTGAGGGAAGTCGCCGGGCCACCAGGGTTTTCCCGGATCCGGGTGGTCCGACCATCAGCATTCCGTGTCCGCCCGCAGCCGCCACTTCCAGCGCGACTCGAAGCTTCTTGTCTGCTCCGAGATCAGCGAGGTCCGGCTGGTTGTCGGGATCGTTGACGATCTTGGCGGCAGTTGGTGTGGGGATCTCCGTCAGGTTTCGAAGTTCCCCCACGTGACTGATCGCTTTGACCCGGATTTCATCGGCGAGGGCTGCTTCGGGACCGTTGGTGGCGGGCACGATGATGCTGGCCATTCCGAGGTCCCGGGCAGCTTCGGCGAAGGCGAGCGTTCCGCGAACGGGACGCACTTTTCCATCCAAGGCAAGCTCACCCAGGAGCGCGACGCTTCGCAACTCCTCTTTGTTGATCTGCTCGTCAGCTGCGAGGATCGCGGCCGCGACCGCAAGATCGAGGGCCGGACCGCATTTCCTCAGGTCGCTCGGTGACAGGTTGACCGTGATGCGCCTGAGCGGGAAATCAAATCCGCTGTTGACCAGCGCAGCTCGGACTCGTTCCCTGGTTTCCCGGACGGCTGCTTCTGGCAGACCGATGATCTGGAAGTTCGGCAGACCTCGGTGTATGTCGGCTTCGACGGTGACCGCCCGGGCGGTTAGTCCGTCAAGGGTGAATGTGTTGATTTCGGCAATCATTGACTCTCGTTTCTGTGGCTTTCTGGCCACGAAAAAGCCACCCGTATGGATGGGTGGCTGATGGGTTCAGCGAAACGGTCGCTGGGCCGTTTTCTTGTGGGTTCGGCTAGTTGCCGGGGACCAGTACGTCTTGGGCGCCTGTGACAAGCCGGGCGACCTGGTCTTTGATCAGCTGGTTGGTTCCTGCGGCGCTTGCTGCGGTGACAGGACCGGGAACTGCGTAAACGTTCCGGTTCAACGAGTTGGCTGTTTGCGCTGTCCCGATCGAACCGGAACGCAATGCCGCCTCAACAACGATGGTGTCTGCTGAGAGGGCCGCAACTATCCGGTTTCGGGCCGGGAATGTCCACCGCCATGCGTCAGCTCCCGGGGGCTGTTCGCTGATCACGAGGCCCCGGTCGATGATCTGCCGGTAAAGGCGCGTGTGGGTCGCCGGATATGGTCGATCGGGTCCGCAGGGCAAGACGCCGATGGTCGATCCGGCCTCAAGTGCGCCTCGATGGGCGGCACCTTCAATGCCGAGTGCCATTCCACTTACCACCGTGAATCCGTGTCCGGCGAGTTCCCTGCCGAACGTGGATGCCACTTCGAGTCCGTAACCGGTTGCTCGTCTGGCACCAGCCATGCTGACCATCGAGTTCTTGCCTCGAGGATCGGCAAGCACGTTCAGGTCGCCACGGTAAAACAGTGCTTTTGGTGCGCTTGGCAGGTCAAGCAGCTGCTGCGGATAGTTGTCGTCGCACTGGCAGACAACGCCTACTTCGGCCTCCTCCAGAAGGGTGTCCCAGTCGGCGGGTGGCTCGCTGAGACTGTCGCTTCGGGCGCCGATCGTGTTGATCAGTTTCTCGATTGGCAGCTCAAGGAGATCAAGAACGCCCGGGTAGCCGTTTCTGTCATCCACGTGGTTTTGGATCCAGGCTCCCAGGCGGGAGATCGTCCAGGCATGGTTGACACATTCGAGTCGTTCGGGGTGATCGTTGATGCTGGTTTTCATTGTGTTCTCTTTTCTGCGGCTCTATTTGGCCGCGTTTCGGGCACCAAAAAAGGGGCGCTTTGGGTGCGCCCCTGGTGCCGATGAATGAAGGTCCGGGAGTTCGTCCCGTGACGGTTGATCCGGTTTTGGCTACCAGATCTTGAAGCTGGCCTCGAGACCGTCTTTGAAGGCGCTGTAGGTGCCTTCGTTGGCGGTGCTGCGATCGAGGTCCATGATCAGCAGGGAACCGTTGGCAGCGGTGAAGTCATCGGGGCCGATGTTGATTCCGGCTCCGTGAAACAGACATAGTTGCCCGAGCTCCTCAAGCGTGTCTGCGGTCAGTGTGCTGCCCAGTTCTACGATTCCCGTGTCCCGGTTTACGGCCCGGCCAAGCGCCAGGTATTTGCCGGGGGGATTCCAGTTGCTGCCGGACACGAACTGCTGAAACTGGCGGCTGTACCGGCAGATCAGGTGTGGTGTGCTGTCTGACCGTGACCAGCAGCGGTAGGCGTCTTTGCGATCGGATCGCAACGGGATGCTGTCGAGCCAGCTGTCCACGTTCCGGGCGAGGGTTCGTCTGCGACGATCCCACTCCAGGGTGGCCTCAGTGGTGATTCCACTGTTGGCCGGAACGAGGTTGTAGGCATTGGTGGCATCCCAGAAGGGTGTGATCATCCGGTCAGCAACCAGAAGCGGTGGTTCTTTCTGGGTGCGTTCGATCACAACCGCGGTTCCGTGTTTCGTGAACCGGTATCCGCGTTCTCGTGTTTCTTCGTGGTAGCAGTTGACGTCTTCGTCAACGGCACGGATTTCTTCGAGTGTTGCCATTGGGTGTTTCCTCCTTGGTTGGAGAGTCAGGAGCCCTTGTGGGCTTCCCGGGTGGTCAGGTCAGGGAGCGAGCCGCACTCCGACACCAGCGATTTCGGGCAGGGGACGGTTGATGCCGGCCTCCCGGAGTTTGCGTCGTGTGGAGGTTGCGGTTGCCTTGACCTGAAGGGTCGTGACCGGCCCCCGGATTGTGGAGAGACTGGCTGCAAGATCCCGCCATGAGACCCCGGTGTGGGGAGTCATGGCGAGTTCTTCGACGAGCTGGTACTCGTTGGGTCCAAGCGGAACGGTCTTGCCGTTGACGTGAACCTTTTTCAGGGTGGGGTCAACGCTGACGGCCGGTTCGGTGGTGGTGGCCATCACGCGGCAACCTTCATCTGAACCGGGGTGTGCTTTGCCTTGCTGATCGCGACGGGCAGCAGCTGGAAGCCGATCCCTGCGGGTTCAAGAACGGCATCGAGATGGGCGTCCTTGAGGGTGCGTCGCAGACGGTGGCAGAGCCGTTCGGTGTCACGGACCTCCCGGCGGCTGATCGCCCTGTTGCCCGTCAGGGTGATGGTCAGCTCGTCCTTCGGGAAGGTGCGGAACGGATCGCTGGCCAGCACTTCGAGCGCCTTGAACTGATCGGCGGGAACCTTGATGTCACGGTTGTGTACGCGGACCCTGCCGGTGGCGGGCTCCAGCCAGATCACACCGGCCTCGAAGGCTTCCTGGGCGTTGCGGCCTCGGCGTACCCGAAGCGTGTGGATTGCTTCGAGAATGCTGGTGCTGTCGGCGTCGGGTCCGAGCACGATCCGGCGACTGGTTTCGGCGATGCGCTTCTTGTCCTGGTCGGACTTGGCGCACACCACAACGAGAGCGTTCTCGTTGGTCTCGGCGTCGGTCCACACCGATTCCGCTTCCCGCGGCTCGATGCTCTGGTCGATGACGTAGATCGTCACCTGGTTGGTCGGCTGGATGCCGTACCGGACCCCGAGGATCCGGAACGCGGACGGGCGGTTGGCGACCAGCACCGGGATGCTGTGCCTCTCGTTCATTACGTACTTGATGTCAAGCACGATCTCTTCGCTGGTGTGGCCGATCACGACGGTGGTGTTGTTGGTCTTGTCGTTCATCGTTTTCTCGCTTTCTGGCAGGGGTTTTTGCCCCGCCGGTGATGCGGGTTGTCTGTGAGGGAGTCGGTCCCTCGACCGTGTTTGGGTGGAAACCGCCCGCTACTTGCGGCGCGGTACTGCCTGCCGGACGGTGACGTTGCTGTATCCGGCGCCTCTCAGGAGGTCTTTGGCTGCGGCTGCTACCGGCAGCGGCACATGCTCGATGACGTTCACGATCTGCCAGGTGTGAGCGGTGATTCGTTCCGTCATCTGTTCTGGTGATTCGTCGTAGCCGGCCAGTTCACAAAGCTGCCAGGCAACGTCTTCGTCGAATCGGGAGCAACCCATCATGGTGATGCTGGCGAGCCGTAGGTCCGGTTCGACCTGGTCACCAACGTTGATGGTGTTGTTGACCATTCGGAGGGTGAGATCACCGTTTACTTCTCGGGCGGCCAGCAGAACTCTGAGTGCCTGGCTGCCTCCGAGTGCCGTTCCGATTTTTGTTCCGGCGCCGCCTCGGAGAGCTTTGATGACCTGCGATTCGCTGGGTCGGTTGTATCCGGTGAGATGCTCCAGCACCGTTCGGTGGGTGAACAGTGGCTTTTCGATCACCAGGTCAAGCACCGATGTGCGAGGCAACGGGATTGGTTTCCCGGCGAGTGCTGATGCGACCCGCCTTTCGGGTCGTGTTGTTGTGGCCCGGGTTGCGGGCACACGTGGTTTTTCCAATGTGGCCATTGGAGTTCTCCTTTGTGTTTTGCCGGAGGGGTTCCGGCTTGGTTGGTGAACCGGCTAGGTGACGGGTTGCAGACCGTCGGGCAGCGGGATCTCGTAGGCCAGCTCGGTGATGCCGCCTTCCTCGGTGTCGATCAGGTAGGTCCGGATCTCGAGGATTTGCGGGTAGAAGCTGAGCCGGTCGAGCATCGTGTCGGCAACTGTTTGAACGTCCTTTTTCGTTTGGATGTCGGTTGCGTCACGCCAGTCGATCGAGCATTGCCGGGACGGTCTGTCCTGGTGCTGCCATGGTTCGGGGGTCACGACCATCACCAGCACGCCTTGTGGGGCCGGTTCGGTCGGGTTGACTTCACTGAGCTGCCTGTAGATCCCTTCGAAAAGGTCCACTTGAAGGAAGGGCCTTTCGTCAAGGAGCCGATCGAGGGTTCGGGCGAGGTTGTGTTGCCGGCCGGTTGCTGTTTCCCAGCGGTGAAGAATGTGGCCGGACACAACGGTCTTTTCGCCTCTCATTGTTCGTTCGAACCGTTTCCAGGAGCGGTCGGTGAGTTCCTCGTAGATCACCGGGTCAAATGCGGCGCTTACGCTGCTGGTGAATCGAATGGAGGCGTTTCGTTTGAGTCCCACGGGGTTGTTTGTGGGTTAGGCGGTGATCTGCTCGAGCCGGTCCATGCCGGTGTCGGTCAGGTCGAACGCGTTGCCGTTGAACTTGACCAGCCCGGACGCCTTCAGGTCGTTGAGCTGGCGGATCACGTCGGGTACCTGCCCGCCGATTTCGTTGGCGATATCGCGGGCTGGGGCGTCGTTGTCGAGCTCGAAGATCGCTTCGAGAATCTTGTTTTCGGTCATGGTGTTTCGCTTTCTGTGGCTGTTTCGCCACGAAAAAGGGCCGCTCCCGGTGTTGTTCGGGAACGGCCCTTGGTGAGCTGGGGATGGTTCAGGTCAGGAGGTGTACTTGCTGACCTGCCGGGTCCATTCGCCAACCATTTCGGTTGGGGTGAGACCCTCCTTGAAGTACAGGCTGTCGGTGCCTGCGTCGGTTTCCTTGACTACTTCCAGGCCGTAGCTTGCTGTCTCCTGGTCGTCAACGGCGACACCGATGCGGATTTCTCCGAACCTTCGGATGATCAGCATGATTCCGCCACCGGAATGCCAGAGTTCTCCACCCTGGGGGGCCAGCAGCTTTTGGGCATGGTCGACAAGCAGCTTGGTTCTGACACCTTCGGTGCCGGCAATGAGTGCTTCGGCTTTCGCGATCATGGTTGGCTCGTCAAGGTTCGGCAGCACGAACTCAGGTGGTGCTTCCGGGTTGTTTTTCTCGGCAAGCCAGATCGCGAACTTTTCGGGATCGTCGGGGTCTTCCCCGATCTGAATGTCCTCCTTGTCGCTGATTGACACGACCGCCACGATCCGACCGTCCTTGGTTGTTTTCGTCTCGGCGTTGTGGTCGCTCAGGCGAACACGTGCGACTCCTGCGCTGTAACCCTGGCTTCCGGTCATGGGCAGCTTCCTGACGTTCGGCAACGGGAGTCCGAAGATGAACCCGGGACCGTTTCCTTCTTCGTCCTGGCTGATCTCGATCTGGACTTCGGTGCCGTCCTTGAGGATCACTGTGAACGTCGGGTAGTCGTCGTTCATTTCCTCGTCGACACCGATCGAGAATGTCTTGATGGTGGCTCCTTCAAGCTGACCGTAGTAGTCGGCCATCCACTTGCGGGCCTTTTCGCGATAGTTGCTGTTGCTCATTTTGTTTCTCCTTGCTGTGGTTTTCAGCCACAAAAAAGCCGCCTTCTCGTAGGCGGCAGATTGGGTTTGCGGGAGTCGGTCCCGCTGGCCGTGTTGCTTGCTGCCAGTTCAGATGGCAACCCGATCGGTTGACACGCTCTGGCGGGACTCCCACCAGCCAGATGGGGCGTGATCGAAGAACGTTTCGATCACTTCCGCATCGTTGTCTGGCGGGGTTGAGCGATCGCTGTCGGAAACGATCTTTGACCAGAAGTCCCGGCAGAAGCCGGCCACTTCCTTTTCGGCGGCTGCCTCGTCGGGCACGAGCACGACGGTGTGCGCGTACTCGCTTTCGATGGTGACGGCGACAACCTTTTGGGGTTTCTTGTAGAACCCGGCCGCGTCAAGGATCCCGGTTTCCTGGAGGGTGGTTATGGCTTCGCAACAGTCGGTTGGCGTGTCACCCCATGACAGGCCTCCGGTGATGTAGACGGTCCATCCTGCGAACTGTGACCAGGTCAGGTCCCGTCGTTCACCGTTGACTCCTGCTTTGACGACCTTTAGCGCTCCGCCGATCAGTCCGTCAACTATTTCTTTGCGTGCCCGGTCGGTTTTTGCTTCGTGGTGGTCGAAGTCACCGAGTAGGACATCCTCGATCAGTGAACCGTGAAGGTTCGAGTCAGGAGGGAATCCTTCCGCGGGACAGGTGAATTCGGCGGCGGCTTTCTCGGCGGCCTCCCAGTCGGGTTCGACTCCGTCGGGAAGCCAGAGCGTTGAAACGATCATGTCTGCGCCCATGGCGCACCTTCTTTCCGTGGTTTGGTTGCCACAGGTCAGGTCAGCTGATTTCGTGTTGCAGCTGACGTAGTTCCTGCCGGACGGTCATCAGGATCCGGCCCATCCAGTTTTCGCCTTCGCCGTCGCACACTCCCCATGTGGTGTCATGCCAATGGTTTGATTCGATGATCGTGGCGTTGCCGGTCTCGAGGAGCCGGCGGGCGAGATCGGGATGAACGGTGAACTTCTGGCGAACCAGGTTCAGCATCACCCCGTAGCGCATGTTGTTCCAGTCGGGCCTCATTTCGGCTTTGCGTCCGAGGCGTTTGGCCCTTCCGGGTGTTTCTTCAAGCCTGATCTTCGTGCGAAGCTCAGGGTCGAGCGTTTTCGCTGCCTGGTATGCCGCTTCCACCGTCACGTAGGTGCAGCCGTCCATGGTGACTGGGGCTTCGTAGAAGTTGCTGAGGAACTGGTAGCGACCGGTGAACCCGGAGATTTCCGCTACCTCGGTGAGGGTCAAAACGGCACTCCTTCCCGGTGGGTGTCGCGTTCGCGCCAGCGTTCCGCTCTGGCTTCACCGACGAGTTGCTCAAGGTCGGTGCGGGCATCGTCGAAGTTGACGAACCGGTTGGCTCCGGCAACTTTGAGCTTGATGCGTTCCGGGTAGTCGTCGGGCAGCATCATCACGATGCCGCCTACCCGGTCGTTGCTGAACTCCGACAGGTCAAAGACGAGCGCTTCAAGGTCGCAGCCACGGTACGCCTGCTGGTCGATGACTACTACGGGATGGCTTCCTTCCACGATCATCTGTTCGAGGATTTCGACGCAGCTGGCCCGTTTTGGACGGAGTCGCTGGTCGATCAGGTTCATCACTTCGGGCCTGTCTGAAAGCACAATCACTTCGCCGGTGGCTATTTCCACTGTTGCCATGTTGATTTCTTTCCGGGCGTCCTTGCCCATAGAAAAACCCCGGCTTCTGCCAGGGTCTGGTGGGTTGGTGAGGGTGGTCCCTCGTGTCTTGTTTGGCTGTCCGGTCGGGCCGGGGTCAGCCGGGATGGCTAGGGAACCTGGATGCGGTATCCGACTCCCCAGCAGTTTGCGATCAGCCGTCGATGGTCAGGATCGAGCTTGCTGCTGAGTCGACTCATGTGCGCCTCGAGGGTGCGGGTGTGGCCGATCGCCCGGTAGCCGTAGATCTCGCGGAGGATTTCCTCCTTCGAGAAAACGCGGCCTGGTTCGTTGGCGAGCATTTTGAGCAGTGCCAGCTCCTTGGCTGTGAGTCGAACCTGACGGCCGGCAACTGTCACCTTGCCTGTCTTGTTGTTGATTTCGAGCTCCCCGACCCGGGTTACCGGTTCGGGTTTCCTGAGCTGTCTGAGAACCGCGTTGATGCGGGCGAGCAGCTCCCCGTAGGAGAACGGCCGGACCACATAGTCGTCGGCTCCTTCGTTTAGACCGCGAACCCGGTCTCTTTCGCTGCCACGGCCACTGATCACGATCACCGCAATGGGTTCTTCGCTTTGCCGGATCTCCCTGAGCAGCTCAAGGGCGTCTGGCTTTGCGAGGTCGAGCAGCACCAGGTCAATCCCGCCGATTGGCAGAACGCTGCGCGCCACGTTCGGGGTTTTCGCTGACACCACGTCGAACCGGTCCGTTTCGAGATGTTCCCCGAGCAGCTGTCGGGTTGCATCGTCGTCTTCGACGATCAGCACTTTCGCGACGGTCTGGTTTGCTTCCATGACCGGGCTCACTGTCCGGCCTCCGCGTTGACGTTCTCGTTCCACTTCTCGACGTCCCAGTCGGACGGCAAAACGATGATGTGGGATGCCTCCGGCACCTTGACTCGGTGGCCGGGATCAACATCACGTACCGCGATGACGGGGTTGCACTCACTGTCGAGGAACAGCAGATCGACGGAGAAACGCATCCCGTAGGTGTGGGTGCGGTTCGTGTTTTCGATGTAGATGCCGTCCGGGGATCGTTTCCGGCTGATGAACCTGAGTCCGAGCAGCCTTGAGATCAGGCTGTTGGCGTTGATCAGTTCAAAGCCATGTTTCGTGACTTGGGTTTGTCCGATGAATCGGATCTGTTTGCCGGGGTTTTCTGCCGGCAGGATGGTTGATGCGAACACTGTGGTTCCTTTCCTCTCTTTTTCCGCTGGTTTCGGCAGCGGACTTCATGGGCCGCTGGCCCCTCCTTGAAGGAAGGGTCCTTTGGCCCGGCTGGTTTTTCGCGTTCAGCAGTTGAGTGCGATGAGATCGGTCTGCTCAACCCGGATTGCGACCAGCTGGCCGTCCTGGGTGAAGTCAGCCTCGAGGCCGGGGTAGGTGTCCCAGCTCGGATCATCGAACGAGATGCCGTTTTCAACGGTGACCAGCTGCTCGTTTTCGTCGGCGGTACCTACGGTCATTTCGATCGAGTACTCACCGTTCTTTTCGGCCTGTTCGATGTTGATCGCGTTGAGGATCTCGATGCCGCAGATCCCGCCGCTTTCCTGCTTGTCGAACACAACCAGGGAACGCTGGTCGGGGGTGTCGCCGGCACAGTCAACGATCAGTTCTCGGTCCACCGCAACCTTTGTGCGGTCGGGACCGATCGTGGATATGTAGATGGCCTGTGCCTCATCGTCACGGGTGGTGACGTATGCGGGGGCGTTGCTGTTGATGTTGATGGTGGTTTCCATTTCTGGATCTCCTGTTTCTCCCCCTGGTTTGGGGGTTCGGTACTTCAGGGGTGCCGCTGGTCCCCGCGGCCGGGTGGTTTTCCTTCGGTGTTGCGGGAACGCCGTGCCTCTAGATCGCGCGACGCTCCTTCTTTGTGGCTGGGCCGGTAGCTAGTCGGCCCAGATCACCTCGGGTTCGGGACGGGGACTGTCGGCGACAGTGAGTTCCTGGCTGCGTTCACAGAACCGCAGGTCGGATATGCCACGGTCGGCCATTCTGTGGTCGGCCAGCTGCTCGATCGCTTCACCAAGCAGGGTGGTTGGACGATCGTTGATGCTGTCGGTACCGAGTGCCATAATGGGCTCTCCGTTTCTCCTGGCTTTTGCCAGGTGTCTGATTTCACGAAGGCCCCCGTTGCCGCCAAGCTGAAGGGGGTCTTCGTCGTTTCGTGAGGGAGTTGGTCCCTCGGCCTTGCGCCTTGTGGCGCAGGCAGCCCGTCCGGGTTCGAACCGGGGCACCCTCTGGGGTGGGTGACTTCCTTTCGTCACCTCGGGCTGGTTTGGTGTTCAGCCGAGTTGCTCGGTGAAAACCAGGTGGCTGGTCAGGTCACGCAGATGCGTGAGCCCGATCGGCCTGTGGGTGAGCTGCGCGTTGACCGGCATTTGCTCTAGTAGCCGGGCGGGGCAGATCAGCTGGTAGCTGTCGAGTTCACGGGCCTTGCCGTACACGGCGAAGGCAAGGTCATCGCTGACCGGTGTGAACCCTCCGTCCGGGTTGACGTATCCGACGATCAGGGTGGGCCAGTCAACCGGCTGGATCTGTTTGCTTGCTGACAGAGCCATGATCACCATGGCCAGATCGAGCGGACCGGTCATTCCCTTGATTTTGGTGTTGGCGAACACGTCAACGAGCACGTGGTCAGGCACACGGAAGCCGGCCGCTTTGATGGCCGACCGGATTCCGTTTTCAACTGATGTTCGGGGGCGTGATCGTTTCGGGAGTCCTTCGATCCGAATGGGATCTCCGATCAGTCCGGGACGACCTGACACGTTGCAGTCGACTGGTGCCTGTCCGCAACCCAGCCAGGTCATGGACCTGGTTCGTGAGTAGTGGATTCCGGTTGCTCGTTTCCGGCGACTTTGGGTGGCCATCAGTTTGCGTCCGCGTACCGGGCGATCTTCGGATTGCGGATGGCCGGGTTGATTCGAATGTCGGATTCGCAAAACCGGAAGGTGCCTTCCTGGTCGCTGCTCATCCTGTGGTCAGCCAGCTGTTCGAGAACCTGCCCGAGACAGGTGGTCTGGCCGTCGTTACTGTTGGTGTTCGGGGTGAGTGCCATTTGGACTCACTCCTTTCTGCCCTTCCGGGCGGTTAAGCACGAAAGGGCCCCTGTCCCGAGCTAGGAGAAAGGGGCCCTTCGTGTGTTCTTTGAGGGATTCGGTCCCTCAACCGGGTGAAGCAGGCGACACGTCCGGATTCGAACCGGATGACCGGGTTGCCCTGGGTGGGCTGTCCGGTCGCCGTCTGTGCGTTCTCTGGGGAACGTCAGCGTGCCGCTGTGAGGTCAGGTGGCGATGAACCCTGCCTTGTTGACGCGAAGGCGAACCATGTGTCCGGCCTCGTTGAAATCGGATTCGATGCCGGGCAGCTCACCAAGATCCGAGCCGTCGTAGTGAAGGCCACCGATCTCGGTGCTGTAAACCGGGTCGCGGGAGAAAACAAACTCAACCGGCCGAAACTGGATCTTGCGGGGATCGCCACCCGGGTCGATCAGTTCAAGCTCATTGAAGATCTCGATCGACACCAGGTTCAATCCCGGCAGCGCAATGTCCTGACGGATCCGGCCATCACCGGCAATGGTGGTGATCCAGCTCGTACCGATCGTGGCCCGTGGGTCCAGCTCGGCAACAAACAACTGGTGACCAACTTCGCTGGTGCCCAGCGACAGGTGATAGATCGGAGTGCGACGAGGTACTTCCGTGGGTGCGGCCATAAGCCACCTCTTTCTGTGTGAAGGACCGAACAGCTCGGCCCGGTTTGTCCCTTACGGGTCAGGAAGAAGAAAAAAGATGGGGTGATACCCCGACAAGAGACCGGCAGACAAAACTCGCCCCCGGGCAATGCCGGTGAAGTCTTCAAACGAAAAGAAGCCCCGACCGCCTCTCGACAGTCGGAGCTTCACTCGTGGTGGATCATCAGAACCACCGTCCTTTCATTGGTTGGTTTAGGAGACCCCCCAAGGACTCGGGGAGCACCCGATCGTCAAACACGACCGGACCGTGAACATCGTTCGAATGCGAACCGTCAAACGGCGCAACCGATCAGCAACGCAACCACGACAACGAAAGCAACCAGCCTTCCCCAAGCCTTGAACGACTTGCGGACAGACCGACGCTTCGAACGTCCGAGAATCTGATCGACGGACTTACCCGCCAACACAGCGACCCTCGCGCCGACCCGCATCGCGCTCTCCGTTAGGAGAAGACACGCCACGACCTCGACGGGAATGCGAGCCCAGGGGATCAACCCATGAACGAGCTCAACTATGGACTTCGGATCCATACCTTCCAGGGTCAGGCGCGCACGCCGCCCCGGGGAAACTTTCGCGATCGCCAACAACGGCAACCGTCCACCAGCAGGCCTCCCCCCGGACCCCCCACCAGGGGAATCCAGACAGGCAAAGCCAGCCACAACACACCCAGATCAAACCGGTCAAAAAGACCCGGCATCAGACCTGGATCGCAACCGGAAACCAGACCGAGAACAAGCCGTAAACCACGCCGCAAAAACCAGCAGGAAACCACCGGCAAAAACAGCGAGAAAACAAGGCCTGTCAACGAGCAGAAAACCGGAGGCAAAAACCAGACTCGAAGACACGATCGTCAACCAAACCCAATCCCCCTAAACGTCGCGACAGCGACGACGTCCAACACCAGCCAACCGCGACAAGACCGAACCAGAAACAAGGCAACGATCGAGAAGCAAAACCAACGAGATGGACCGGCAGAAAACCAAGGACCGGAAGAAAGCCAGGACACCAGACGGGAAGAACCCGAAGGCAGAAACCCTGAAAGGCGATCGACAGAAACGAACCTAGAAGAGAAGGACGCAAAAGCCTCTGTGGGCTGATCCAAGTATGTCGGGGAACTTCAGCAACGCCGTGGCGTCAAAGGTGTGTGCTCAAGCGAGCAACTAAGTAAGAAAGTACGAAGCAGCCTAGCCCCTACGGGACACCTGTCAAGCAGGCCAACGCTTCCTCCTTCTCCCTCCTTTCCTCTCCTTACTTGCTTACTTCCTTTAATGTCTTGGCTCCGTTTCACGATCCACTTCGCTCAACCAAGCCGAATCCGGATCGCATTTGTGAAACTGAAGGTTGACCAAAAACCCCCCTCAGTTTCACAAAAAGGGACTTATACCCCCCTGTGTTTCACCAGTTTCATTTTCCGTTTCAGGTCCGTTTCAGGTCAAAAACACTAGGTTTGTTGCGTAAGCAACTATTTATGTTTGGGCTGGAGTCGACAGGCCCACCTAGTGTTTTCGGGTTCCGAAGAGGACCGGGTCGCCGCCTAACCTCGGTGCTAGAAATGCCTGAATCGTTTCGAGTCACACTGAACCGAGTGGTCTTCCAGGCCGTCGACTCGCCCTTCGCCGTGATTGCCGGAGCGGACCCCGAAGACCGCCCTGTCACCCTTACCGGCGAGCTGGGATCGTTTCGCGAAGGTGACCGTCTTGAGGTGACCGGACGTCGCACAAATCACCCCCGATTCGGTGAGCGCTGGGAGGTAGAAAATGCGCTCCTCGTGGAGCCCGATGATCGACGTTCGAGGCTCGCGTTTCTCGAGTCGATCGACGGCATTGGACCGGGTCGAGCGAGCCTGCTTCTGGAGGCCCACGGCGACTCGATTTTCGAGCGGATTGACGAGGCCCCGGAGAGGGTGTTCAGGGAGCTTCCCGCGGTCGGAGAAAAGACCGCCAGGAAGGCCGCTCGAAGCTGGCGAAGTCGCCGTCAAATCCGCGAGTTGCTCACCGTGTTTCAAGAGGCCGCCATGGACTCACCTCACTCCTTAGCCAGTCGCGTCGTCAAGACATTCGGTGACCGCGCAAGGGAGGTCTTGTCGCAAGATCCATTTGCCCTACTTGACCTTCCGGGAGTCGGGTTCAGAGAGGCCGATCGTCTAGCAACCTTCATGGGCATCCCGCCCGATTCCTTCCGACGGATGGGCGCTGGAATCATTCATGTTCTCCGTGAAGCCAAAGGAAGTGAAGGGCACCTCTTCCTGAATGAGACCGACCTTGCCTCTCGCCTGGCACCCCTCCTGGGGCTTCCCCCTGAAAGCCTTCACCTCAAGGAAGTGGTTGATGCGACTTCGGGCATCGTCGAAAGCGAAGGGCGCTTCTACACCAGCTCCGCCTACCACGCTGAGACCAACTTCGCCGCTGATATATGGACACTCGCCACCGACATGAGCCGGACCGTCACAGTCAATCCTGACGAGCTCGATCCGTCCCTCACTGAGAGTCAACGCTACGCGGTCGCAGGCTGCCTCGGACAGAGACTCACGTTGATCTCGGGACCTCCGGGTGTCGGCAAAACCACCATCATCAGAGAGCTCTGTCGAGTCGCAAGAAAGGAAGCGTTGAGCGTCGCCCTCACCGCTCCAACAGGACGAGCGGCAACCCGAATGTCCCAGGCAGCTGGCACCCCGGCCGCGACGGTTCACCGACTCTTGGGGCTACGCGGGGATGGTGCTCCCCCCGAAAAGAACGCGGGCAATCCTCTCACTGCGGATCTAGTGATCTGCGACGAAGCATCGATGTTGGATGTCGAGCTTGCCGCGAAGCTCACCGACGCGCTCGACGACAATGCGCGACTTGTTCTGGTCGGTGATGCCGATCAGCTGCCACCTCCAGGGGCAGGAGACGCGCTGGCAGAGCTTCTAGCCTCACCCGCGATAAGTCACTTCGAACTCACGAATGTGTTTCGGCAGGCGGACCGCTCAACACTGCTGCGCGCTGCCGCGAAGATCAGGCTCGGGAAAGTGCCAAGTTTCCAGGCCCGACCAGAGGATGTGGCAGACGTGACCGGGTTCTGGTCGCACGACGCGCAGCAACTGCTCGGTGAAGCAGTGAGGCAAGCGCGTCAGGTCCTTCCGGCCAAGCTGGGCATTCCACCGGACGAGGTTCAAGTCATTGCGCCCATGTATCGCGGACCCGCGGGAATCGACCAGCTCAACGAAAGCCTTCGACTTGAAGCTAATCCTCACGGAAGGGAGATCATGAGAGGGCGCCTCCGCGTCGGTGACCGCCTGATTCAGACCCGCAACGATTACAACCTCGTGGCGGGAAACGGTGAGCCTTTCGTAAATGGAGCGTTCTGCCAGATCGTCGGAGAACGCGAGGGGTCAGACCGAGGAATCGAGGTTCTATGCGAGGACGGCTCGGAGATGTTCATCCCGGCCTCTCAGACAAACTCATTGAAGCTGGGCTACGCCATTTCCGTCCATAAATCACAAGGTTCGGAATGGCCAGCGACCGTGGTGGTGTTGCCACCCTGCCCGGAGAGTTCGTTCCTGACCAGACGACTCCTGAGAACGGCACTCACGCGGGCACGGCAACACTGCCACGTTGTGGCTTGCCCCACCACGTTTCGCGCGGCGGTCGGTCGAGCCGATCAATCCGTGCGTAACTGTGCTGTGGTTGAGCGAATCGAAGCCTCGTTCGAACGGGCCATTCAAAGAGAACTGGTCGAAGCGGACGCGCTGATGGCCTAGGAGACCCTTCGCTTGGGAGGTGCATGAGTGCCGTCCCGCCGTCCAGCCATGAGCCTTGGAGGGAAAAGGTGCTCTTCCACCCGCGGACGGCAGTTTCTCGCCTCGGATCTCTCCTGATCATTGGATGCCTGTGCCAACCGCTCACGGGGTGTCAGTTCAGGAACGCGGTAGACCCGGGTTGATCCCTTATGAAGATCAGTCTCTAGCGCGAAGAAGATCCGGTTGCGTGAGGGTGGCGCGGGCCAAGCCTCGTAGCCTTCCCGGCGTGGTCCCGCCTGGGCGGTAAGGGTCCTGTCCGCAACCCTCAATTCGGTACGGAGAATGTCCATTGTCCTTGCCACGAAGATGATGACCGGACCTCGGCCGGCCTTCTTGAATCGAGGAACGGTTCTGCCCCAAGTGACGAGGAATGCGTCGTATCCCTTCAACTTGTCCTCGAGTTTGGAAACGTGTCCCTGCCGGTCCATCTCGATCCAAAGCTCCCGCCGATGCGTTTCCGGGTCGTTAGTGAGGTTATGGAGTCGAATTGACGCATCCGGACTGACACCCCTGATGCGCCCGTCGGTACCCAGGTCTATACCTGTGAAAGCGATCGGACCGAGAACCTCCGAGAGCGAGTACATGTCGATCGGCTGTTTCTGTCTGCCAACCATTCGTGTCGGCGGATCAACCCGGGCGCCAAGCTCTCCCGTGACCTTCTGGACCAGTCCGTGGTTGGCGTTGCTGATGTAGCGGAGATCACCATCAAGCAGCTCCACGCACTGAAGCGTCCAGCTGGCCAGGTGAAAGTCATGAATGAGCTGACGGGGCTCCTCAATGTTTCGCTCCCCCCACTTTCGTTTCGCTTCATGTCTTCCGTCCTTGCCTTTTCCTGGCTCAAGCGGGATAAGTGGCCCGTATCGAGTGCCGATCTGGCGGCCGACCCGGCATCCAAGGTCGGTCAGGGTCCACACTTTCTGCTTTCCCAAAGTGAAGCCCTTGACGATCCCTGTCGCAAGGAGGCCATTCAGTCGTCGGGTGACGGTCGACTTCGAGAGGCCGGTCGCAAAAACGATCTGCGTCTGAGTAAGAGCGTTGAACTCGTAGAGCAAGTGCAGAACTATCTGAAAATCAACCGGAACCACCTTCGGGTCGGCGGCCAGTGCGATGGCGCGTTCATTGCGGGCTGCGACCGAGCCAGGTGTGGCGTCTGCTGGCGGCAACAGGATCTCAACAGGCCTGTCGTGCCTGACATCGCGAAAGGCATCGACTGTCTCGAGCCACCCGCTGATCTCCCCACCTACGTGCTGCCCCAACGGGCCAACCTCCTGTTTCTCTCCTGCCTTCCAACCGTTGGGATTCTTCTCATTCCCCGGCCCGGCGATCTTGTTGGTTGCGGAGGGAATATCCGCGAGGATCTCGCTCTTGTCGATCGGGAGTTCCGGGTCCAATGCGGACGTTGCCTGCCCAGAAGGAGGACGTCCATTTCCGGTGATGTTCCTACTTCCGTTCGAGGTTGAAGGCTGCTCGGGCCTCACGGACTCCGAGGATGGCTCAATGGTGGAAATCTCCGTTTCGTCAGCTTCGGTCTTCACGTCTTCGACCTGGGTCTGGGTGGATCGAGTCGGGGATATTTCGGGGTCAGACTCTGGAACCGGATCGTTCGCTTTCAGGGCGGTTTCAAAGTCAATGTCGACGTCACCAGTTGCCTTAGCGCCAAAGTCCTCCGGATTGTCAAAGTCAGGTGGGTCAAGGACCATTCGTTGACTTGCTGTGACCGACTCGGCCTCGTAGTCCGGCACCGGAATCGACGGCATGAGGTGGCCCCCTTCCGCCTTGATCTGCTTGATGTGATCAATCGCGTGGGAGTCCAGTAGAGCCGGATTGATTGTGGTCGCCCAGTACACGGGGATGCGTCGGCCATCTACCAGGTGAAACGCGTAGAAGTGAAACGGATCCAGATTGACCAGGTCGGCGGTTGACACGCGGTTGGTACGCACCTCTCTCATCCGTGAGTCCTGCTGATCGTCGTAGATCATCTGGAATGTGTTCATGCGTTCGCGAGCATCCTCGGCTCCCGTTCGAAACTGGAACACGTTCTGCAGAAGGTTCCGAAGGGTTGAAAGGGTGGATTCACTTTCGATCTGAGCGTCGTGCTGCCAGGCGGCTATGAGATTCAGGCCGGCCGAACGTCGACGGGCGATGATGTCGGCGATCGTCGGAGTCGCGAACTTCGAGAGTTCGTCAGCGGCCACTAGGACCTTGACGAGATCGGGTACTTCTCCCGTTCCGTGCTCTTCGCGACGGAGCTTGGCCCGGTTGTGTTCGCTTTCAAGGCGACCGAGCATCTGATCTATCAGTTGCCAGACGAAGCGAAGAACGGTTGTGGCACCCGGCAGGTTTCGACCGTTGATGATCAGAATTTCGCGGTTCTTGATCACCTCTTCGAGATTCACTGATCGTTCGTGCCGGAGAACCTTGTCGATCGCAGGTGTCAGGAGTTCCGCGTTCTTGTTCATTGGTGCTGCCGCCCGGGTTGTGACCTGGGCCGAGCTCTGCGCCAGCTGGGCGTGGTACTCCTCGTATGAGTCCATGAGCCAGCTCAGAGACTTCCTTGGACCGATGACGGTCGTGAGGAGATGCTCGCGCCACTTGACGTTCTTTTTGTCCGGGGAGATCCACTTGTTCAAGTGGTGGAAGGTGGGCTTGATTCCGAATGGGACAGTGGTCGCGAGCGTCGCGATGATTGCGCGACGCAAGAAGTCCTTCGAGGACTGGTAAATCTGGCTTTCGCCGGTTTCGGTTCGGACCACGTCGACGAGACCGGCGATTATGATCTCGCAGATTTCCTCCCAGTTGCGCTCTGATTTATCGGCCATTCCCCACACGTCCAGACCAATCAGAGCTTCAGCGAAGTCGATGTAGCGAATCTTCCTGCCCGGCACCAGACCTTCGAGTGTCAGTTCCGCAAGGTCACCTTTCGGGTCCAGCACCACCCCCGCCATCGCTGTCTCGGCGTTCAAGGCGGACGTGAACAGCCTGGCGGCCAGTGACGTCTTGCCGGTTCCTTGCTGCCCGACCACGGCTATGCCGTACTTGAAGTCGCTGACCTTGAGTGTGATTGGCCTCCTCTCGGGAGAGAGAAACATCGCGCGGTTTGGGCGGTCACGATCGAGGTTGACGTACTCCACCTCCGGGGGAACCGCGGTTCGCCGCTTGTTTGTTCTCTTCGTCGTGATTGAACGAAGCTGGGACGAAGGTAGCTGCCAAATGCTTGCTATCTCGCTGGTGGCGTAGACGCAGTAGAGCCAGCTCGGTATCGGATTGTTCGTGCCTTCAACGAAGCGTCGCTGGTAGATCCGCTTTCGAATGACCGGCCTTCTTTCGCGAAGTGATGCGTCACCGCCGCCGGCGCCCTGAAGGATGCCCGCTGTGTCCCGGCTGACCTTGTAGTTCCCGGACGCGACTCGCATTTCAACGAAGAGATGGCTGTCGTTTGCGGCGCTCTCGACGTCTTGGCGGCTAACCCCGACTCCGCTTTGGCTGGTCGGTCCCACCCTTCTCGAAGCAAGGAATCGAACAAGGCGATTCATGATTTCCGGGGATGGGGTACAGACGATCTGGAACTCGATAGGGATTTTGTGTGATGCCATGTGGGCGACCACTTTGTCCATCACTGGCGAGTTGAACCCTTCATCGAATGATTCGCTTGCCTGGCTGATTCCGGGGGTCCGCACCGTGAATGGGATCGGTCGCCGTTTCTTGTTGCGAACGATCTCCTTCGCCCAGGCTGTGGGCCAGCTGTCTTTCACCTTGATGAAATCGAGGTCCTGGTAGGCGTCGGAGGTGGAGCGTGACTGGTCGAACGCGAGGGCGAGATCTTCGGGCAGGGTCACGTAGTTCGCGATCTCCGCAGTTCCCTTCACCCGGTCGGGCATTGAAACCACCCGGAAAGCCAATGATGGTGACCCCTTGAAGACCCGTTGAAGCCGACGGGCCCGAACATAGATGAGCTGGTTGAGTGTGCTTATCAGCGCCGAGATCTGCTCAGTGGAGATCACGGCTTCCCGATGAGTGCGTATTTCGAAAGTCACGTACCGACGCTTCGAGCGATAGTAGGTGCGGGTCGCCAAGGCAGCTAGGGCAACGAGAATCGCGAGCTTGAGAATGACCTTGGCGATCGCTACGAGAAGCCAGAACCACCTCTCAAGTTTCTCCAGGACCGTTGCCGATGTAGCTGCTCCCTGGTAGGCGTCGGATTTCGAGGCGATGGAGTTGGTGGTTGGGTTGCTCGAGATGGTGTCGGTTGTTTCCTTGATGCCGTCCAGCGCGGCTCCTGGCGCTGACTGAACGACCTGATCTACCTCGTTCTTGATTGGGTCGCTATTGGATCCAAGACTGTTGACTTGCGCGACCATGAGCGCAAACGCCCCCCCGATCGCGAACATGGAGAGAACAACGGCTAGTGACTTGCGAATCATGCGATCTCCTCGAAGCGTCGGTCGGATCCGGCCGGCTGATCGATGGTGGGTGAGTGAATTGACCTGATATCCAGGGACGGCTCGGCTCGGGCTTTGTCGAACTCAATGACAACGTCTTCGAGCGCCCCGCCGAGTCTTTGGGGTGTGACGGCCAGAACCCCATATACGTCTTGCTCGAGGGCACCATCCATGAACGCGGCCAGCACGACCGGAACATGGGGTGTTCCGTAGCTCGAAAGCTCGGTTGAAACGCGCTGTGGTCCTTCTACGCTTCCTCTGCTGGGCCACATGCCGGCAAGACCAATTACGAAAGCGATCCCACCACCTTTGGGATAGGTGACGAGATAGTCGCGGCAGTCTGTTGGCAGGCGGTTCCAGCGAGCGAAGGTGAATCCTCGATCCTCCAGCTCGGGAACAAGATTCAGAAGCACCTTCTCCGCTTTGGCTTGCGGCTCGAACTTTCGTCTTTGCTCGAGGGTTTTCTGTCCTGCCCTGGCCAGGTACACGGCAATGGCGAGACACACGACCAGCACGGGAACCTCGGAACGAACCCCAAGCGCACACATCGCCAGTCCAGCAGCCGCGATCAGTTGGAGGACGGCTTTGGTGAGAAGGTGCCGGCGAATCCGGGTGCCCTTCTTGAGGACAGTCATCGGATGCTCCCTGACACGTAGGTTTCGATTGGGGCTGCGACGATCAGCATCACCGCGGCAGCGGTGAACAGGAAGGCTCCTTCACGGAGGGAAAGCAGGTTTCGGCGGGCTTGAAGGTATCCCCAGACTCCGAGGCCGAATGCCGGGATTTCCAGCCATGCGTGTGGCACAACCCTCATGACGGCTTCCATGCCGAGCTGACCTAGAGCGAATCCGAGCGCAAAGACGTTCAGTGTCAGGAAAACCGCGACAACGAGATCGGTGATCCGTCGGATCCATGGTTTCTTTCCGTCGTTCATCTCCTGCTGCGAGAAGTGTTGAAGCCCGGAGCAGGATGCGAGTGCGACAAGCAACACCAGGTTGGACCGCAAAATGGTCAGGAGTGTTGCTGTGGAGGTGTCTCGCTCTGGTACTTCCAGTCCGGTCGGCACGATGATCCCGACTACGAGAGCAGCGAGAAACAAGAGTCCTACGAGCAGCGCGACCTTTCGACCTCCGGTGGATGTCTGGTGCTTCTGCCGGGTTACGATCGGACCGCCTCGGAGTCCTCGGGGAGCTGTGCTGATCTGGTTCAACTGAGGATCCTTTCGAGTGCGGCCCGAAGGGCAGTCTTGGCTTTGGTGGCAGTGGGAACGAGTCCTTGTTGGACGAGGTCCCCGAGTGGTGGTGACACAACGATCGCTAGCCCGTTCTCGTCGGCTGTCTCGCCCAGTTCCTTTTGGACGGCGCGATCGGGAATCGTCCCGTTGGTGTTGCGGACGTAGAGGATGGACAGCCGGGTACCTTGGTATCCGAGCGCCGGAATTTTCGCTCTTGCTTTCCGTGCGTCTGTGGCGTTACCGGTGGTCACCCAGATGATGTGGGTCGCCTGGCTGGCTACCTGCTGTTCGGCGCAGTGTTCGAGACGTCCACAGTCGATGAACGTCGCGAAGTGATCTTCCTGGGAGTTGATCAACAGGTCCCGGATCGCCGTGTCGGCGTGGCCGTTGATTTGATCGAGGGCATCCGGCTCTTTGGCCATCAGGCGAAGGTCCCGGTCGATGCTCACGAATGGGGTCCGACCGTTGGTGCCGAATACACCGGCCTGGTGTGCGACCGCCGCAGATGCCAGCGAGTATCCGGCCCGTTGCCCAAAGTAGGCAGCCAGCGATGCGGAGGGGCCACCAAGGTCAGTGAGCAGTACGGGTCCCCGGTTTTGTCGTGAAGCGATGAATGCCATCAGCGCCGCAACTGTTGTTGTTCCGGCGCCGCCCCCGGTTCCGCAGACTGCTACTACCGGATTGCCGTTCGGCGCAATGATTGGAGCCGGTTCTGGCTCCGGTTCATCTTCGCTCGACGGACTCTGATCAGGTTCGGGAGGGTTGTCCTGCTCGGGAGTGTTCGTGGCTGAGGTCTCCCCCGCTTCCGAATTGACGGCACCGTCGTTGAGCTCGTTGGGGAGAGTGGTTTCGTCGATCTCATCGGGAATCTCTTTCGGGTCATCGAAGTCGTAGAGGTTCGCGTCAAGCTCTGTGTCGGCTGTGAGTGCGCCGTAGTCAAGATCGGATTCGTCGTTGAGCTCCATATTGAGTAGGGGTTCACACCCCCCGAAACACCCACCCCCCCTCTCTACATTTGTGGCTCCCAGCTGGTGACCGCGTAGCTGCCGGTTGGGGTTTGCTCGAGCCGAACGAGATAGTTGAGGTAGGTCGGATCCAACGGCTTCTTTGTGTTGAGGTCGATCACCGACAGCTTCGTCACTACGAGTACTTCCCCGTAGTCGTTTTCTCTTTTCAGTTCGATCACATCGAGGATCTCGCCGGTGGATGGGATTTGCGCGGCGGTTGATTCTCCGCTGCTGTTCGCGAGGTCCTGGGCTAGTTGTCCGGCTGAGAGTTCAACGAGGTCTTTGTTGAGGGCAGCTGACTCGATTGGGTCTGTTGGCCGGTTGATGCTGAGTTGCGCGAACTGGCGCGCAATGGAAATCATGCTGCCGTTCACGGACGCTGCTCCTTCGGGCTGTAGTCCTGTGCCTTCCGGGTCAACATGCTCTTCTGGTGCGTCAGGTTCGGTTTGTCTCGGGATCGGGGCCCCGTCGATCGCCTGCGATGTGTATGGCGTCACTTCGCTTTGCCCGGTTGCGCCGGTTTCAGATGTGATTGGCGGAACGATCTGTTCTGCGAGTGGATCGTCACTTCCGCCGGCCATGATCAGCATGCCCGCGACCAGTAGCGCCACGACCCCGAAGATCATTGCCAGCTGCGCGTAGGGCAGCTTGTCGGTGTCTCGTTGTCTTGAGCGTCGTTTCATGCGGGCGATCCGCCTTTCTTCTTCTTTTTCCTGTTCGGGGTGTTGCTGACCGGTTGGGCCTGGGTGTCCGATGAGGATCCGACCGGGAACGTCTTGACCCAGCTGGCGATCTCCTGGGTGCCGCCGCTGTAATAGGTGCAGGAGCACTCAAAGCTGATGTGAATGTGCGGTGATCCGCTGTTGTGCCAGGGGTCTCCGTGATTGGGGAAGCCGTTGTAGTAGACGGCGTGAATGGCCGGAACGAGGTTGCAGGCCGGCTTCATTCCGGACGGCCCACATTCGGGGGTCCAACCGAGATCCTTTGCGAGTCTCAATGCGGAGCTGTTCCATCCGGCTTGGCTTTGGTCGCCGCGAGGGACCATGTCAAGAGCGGTGCCCCAGCCGTGACTGACTGACGGTGAGCCGGGCTGCCAGCCTCCCTGGGTGATGTAGAGGTTGTAGGTCTTTGCCATCCATACGGCGGCGTTGAGCAGACGGGCGTCGATCACTTCGCCGGGATCACCGACAGAGCCAGGTATGGGAACCCACTTGCGAGGTTCGGTGAGTGTCACTGCTTCCTGAATGTTGGCGGGGCCGGTTTCGAGGGCTTCTCCACCACAGGACACGGCTGATGTGCCCCCAGGCTGAAGGTACGGGAAGTACTTTGCCGCCCAGGAAAGAACGTCCTCGACATACCAGTCGGCATGGTTGTAGGCGAAGATGGCTTTCTCCCAGTCGGCGGGGGCACCGCTTGCCTTCAGGTAGTTCGCAGCTGCGTAGATCGCGTCGAACTTGTTGGTGGGGTCCTTGGTCCCGTCACCGTCACCGTCTACTCCGTAGGCAGCCCAGGTGGCGGGCATGAATTGCATCCAGCCGACGGCACCAGCTGAGGAGGTTGCGTTCGCGAGTTCACCGAAGTTCGTTTCGATCCGGTTGATTGCCGCGAGAATGGATGGACCTCTGATTCCGAGCTTGTATTTCTCTGAGGCGGCCACGTAGATCGGCGGGAGATCCTTCGGAATGCCGAACTTCTGGTGAAGTGTCTCTATGTCAATCCCGCCGCCTGATCCGCCTGTTGCTTGGGTTCCGTCAACGATCAGTTCTGGGTTGATGGGAGTGGCAGCGAAGTGAAGGTGTGGCACCCCGTTTGCGATTCCTGATAGCCCTATAACGTCGCCCTTCTTGACTCTTTGGCCAGGCTTGACGAAGAACTTGTTCAGGTGCATGTAGCTGAACGAGTTGCCGCCAGAGCGCAGATACAAGGTCCAGCCTGCAGGGTTCGCGTTCGGGTTTCGTGGGCTTCCCGACTGCTTGTAGATCACCCCGTCCCCTACCGCCAGAACCTGGGCGTTCTCAGGCACGATGATGTCGACGGCATGGTCACTCATCCAGTTGCCGAACGCTCGGGCCATGTGGTCGGCAACTCCTCCGCCGCGTTCACCTTGAATCGCGAGCGGGTAACCGTACCCCGCGGCACCCGAACTGGAGCCGGTGCTGGTGGTGGGGGGATCGACAATGGGTGTACGGGACACCTTCACGTTCTTTCGGCCCCATTTGGTCATTTGGCCCATGCCGCGCCATTCCCAGATGTCAACGCCATCTGAACCGTCTTGCCCGGTGTCAGCGACCACGAACGGACCGGTCCAGTTGTGGGGGTTGGGCCAGATGTAGACGAAGGTTCCGTAGTTGTTTCGCTGCGGATCCATCGCCACGATGTACTTGGGCTTGCCGTAGTTCGTGGAACCGAGCTCAAGTCCGGTGGAGGTGTCGGGGGTACCTTCCAAGGCTGGCCAGGGCTGGCCGTACACGGTGGCCGAATATGTGCCTTCAGTGATCTTGTTTCCGGCGTAAATGTGAGATCGGATCAGCTTCAGCTCGGCCTTGGTGACACCTGTTCCGCGAACACCTCCTAGAGACCCGGCAAGGTTTCCGGTTGAGTTGGCCCCGGCGTAGCACTGACCGGCGACCGATCCCATCATCACCATGGGCAGCAGGATCACCAGCATGAAGAGCAGTCCCGCCGCAATAACGAACGGAATCAGTTTTGAGTGGCCATCATCCTTTCCGTTGCCACCTGGTTCGGGACCGTAGATGCTGCTGTCATCGTTGCCGCCACCGCCGCCACCGGGTGGAATCTGACCTCCCGGTGGACGAGATCCACCCGTCTGGGCGGCGGCCTTTGCTCCGGCAGCGCCGGTAGCTGAGCTAGATCCGGCTGCGGCACCGGCACCGGCGACCTTCGCCCCGGCGGCTGCTGCGACTGGTGCCGGCACCCCCGCGTCCCCTCACGATTCCTTGTGCGAGTCAGCTTCGGTTTCGATGCGTTCATGGTTCGCGAGAAAGCGAAGTGCCTTCCAGACATTCCCGTCGGCCTGCTCGATCGCCAGGTTCCTCTTTGGAGTGTCCCGGTGAGGTTCGGAAGTGAACATCCAGTACTCGAGCGGCCCGACACCAACAGACAGCTTGCCTCGGCCGCGAACCCCGTTGACCCAGAACATTTCCGAGTACTCACCCTTCTTGGTGCGAAGCATTTTCAGCATCGCCGCCTCCTGATCGGTGAGCTGGAGGGCCTGCTGAATGAACGGCACTTCGTTCGGCATCTGACGAAGCAGGAACTGCATCGTGGAGTTCTGTAGAAGCGCCAGTCCGTGTGGGGTGTTGAAGTCAGAGAGCTGCTGGGAGCTAACGAGTAGGAAGAGGCCAAGGTGTCTTGCCCGGCGGGCAAGATCGTTGAGGTATTCGCCGGTTTCATTGCTGGTCATCAGATGCCATGCCTCGTCGATGAACAGGATTGACTTGCCTGCTGTCATCGGTGCGTCTTTCTGGGCGGCCAGTGCTGCTTGATCTCGGCGGCGACGTTCGATGCGGTCCTTGACGAACTCGGTTACTGCGAACATGACCGGCGCAATCACCGCGTCGGGAACCTTCCGGGTGTCGAACACGCACAGTGGCGCGTCTTTCGGAACAGTTGTCAACCGGTCCAGCAGATAGGCGTAGGAGCCTTCGTTTGCAAACTCGCCAAGCCGCGCTTTCAGGGTTCGAAGAACCGCCGCGGATTCGTGGGCGCCGTTCGCCATGTCGAGTTCAGCCATCGAGTCAAGCTCAAGAAGCAGCTCCCTTTCGCGTGGCACCACTCGCTCTCCGGTTGAAGCTCTGGTGTCTCCTACCCCGGCGCGTACATACACCTGGCGGATCGCTTCACCGAGCTTCGCTTTCTCGAGATTGCTGAGGCCTTCCTGGCCCATCATGGAGACATGAAGGGCAATCAGGAACGCGACTTTCTCGCGGGAGACCTTGGTGGGATCGTCTACGTCCCAAGGGTTGATCGCGAAGTCAGCGTCGTCGGTGGTTTCCTGCGCCCCAAGGTTCACGGCCTGGGCCCCATCGAGGAGCGACACAAGAGTTTCGAAGTGTCCTGCCCTGTCAATCACGTCGGCCTGGGCACCATGGGCGACCATCCGCGCGATGATCATTTGGGCGGTCATCGTCTTGCCCGATCCCGACGCACCGGCAATCACTCCGGTTTGGTTTGCGTGGGTGCGGTCGTAAGGGTCGAGTCGCACCAGGTTCTTTGTCGGTTCGGCGTGAGCAAACGGGATGCCGTTCGGGGATCCGCATGCCGTTCCGACGAGAGGAACCATGTCGGCGGCATTCGCGGAGAAGTACCTGCGCTTCAAGCCGTGGTAGTCAACCCCGAACGGAAGCGTTGAACGCCACAAATCCAGTTGCTCGTGTTCACCTTTTCTGACCGGTGCCGAGAGGGCCTGTTCGATCTCGTTGCTTACAAAGTCGATCGACGCGGAGAGCTGCTCAAGGTCCGGTTCGGGTCCACGCACTCTTATCGACTGGTAGACGGAAACGCGGTAGATGTTCTCGCGGGCGCGACTTGAGAGAGCATCAAGGGCGCTTTCGTGTTCGCCTTCCTTCTTGTACCGGTCGAAGTCAGGAACCTTGCCTTTCGCTTCGGTGGCACGGTTGAGCGAGAAGGTTTGCCGGTAGTCACGCTTGATTCGGGCTCGTTCCTTCTTGCGGTCCTGTGCCTCAATGAAAACCGAAAGGGTGAAGTTGGAGCGTGTGACGAGCGGGTTCATCACCCAGCCGAAATGGGTGTGTTCGGCGGTACCGGCAACGAAGACGGTCTGGATCTTGTCGCGGTCGACTTCTCCCCACCGGGGCGATGATTCGAAGTCGAGTCCGGACTTGCAGATCGATTCACGAAGTCGGGTGGCCGCGTACTTCGCGCGCTTGATGGAGGTGTGATCGGTGATGTCCGACAGAACCTCACCTCGAAGAGCTCCTCTTGCTCGGGCGCTCTTGGCGTCAGCTTCGGTTGGGTTGAAGCGGCTCCATAGATACTGGGCTACTTCCTCGCCATTCATGCGTCGGGCGGGAATGCCAAGCGCCTCAATGTCGCCGCGGATTGTTTCGGCGTGATTGCGGGACTCGTTGGACCCTCGTTCGTGGGCTGCCCGTTCACGCTCAGACAGGTTCTCCTGTTTGGATCGAAGCCCTGGAATCATGTCCCGAACGGCGAGGCCACCCTCTTCGGCCAGGGGTATGTACGGCAACACCAGGTAGGCGCGCATCTCGACCGCCCCTTCGCTGTCTGAACGCTGGGAGATCGACTGGGCCATCGCATCGAACATGCGCCACCGGTCAAGGTTGATTGGCGCGGTGTTTCTGATCTCGTTGGCTTTCGGCATCTTGCCGGCAACGCGTTCAACTTCCCGGCGGGATGCCTTCAGGACGCGGTCAGCATGGACTGGACGGGAGTCGATGATGAACTGGATTGACTGCTTCGGACGAAGACGACTCAGCATCTGCGCGTAGGTGGCAGACATGGCCTGTGCTTCTTCGATCGAAAGCAGCTCCGGGTTCCTCGGGGTGACCTCGAGCATCCGAACGAACGTGCCGTCAGAGCGGATCATCAGTCCGTCCGGGTCGATCGCGTCAATCTCGAATACTTCGCCTGCTTCCGGCATCTTGTCGATTTCGGTGGGCCGGATCTTTTCGGCTATTCCCCCCATAGTGCGTCTCCGATCAGTACCTCGTTGTTGGTGGTTTCAATGACTCGCTGGCGTTCCACCGGTGGCTTCTTGACGACATATCCGCAGTCATCGATTTGGCCGGGCCCTGGCAGAAACTTGCCGGGACGCCGCTGGAACTTGATGTAGGCCTTCACGACTCGAATGACGTCAAAGTCGGTGGTCGAGGCGAAGAAGACCGCCATGGCGGGCAGGCCCCCGATGTAGATGGCGGTGAACAGACTCCATAGAGGTGGCAGAGGGCTCAGAACGAATCCCCAGAGCATCGCGACCATTGCTGCGAGCAGAAACCCGGCAACTTGAAGAAGAGTGAAGTCACCGAGCTTTACTGGCTCCTCGAGATGTCGGTAGGCCGGATTCATTTAGCTCTCCCTTTTCACGGAACGCTGGTGGTTCTCGGTCGCGTTTGGAACGGTCTTGGTGGTGTTGGCGGGACGTGGTGTGGCCGTCTGCGTTGGAGCGGTTGGTGGTGCCGCGTTGCCTCCAATGGCTGTCCCGCCACCACCGTTGCTGTTGAAGTTCGCGTAGCCCTGGCCGCCGGTTACAACGTTCTCCCTGACCGAAGGCGATGCTTCACCGATCACCCTTGTTGCGTCTTCAGCCTGGGTGCCCCACTTGGGGTTGTCGGTGCTGGTACTCCAGTCCGCAAGCTCGTGCGGGGTTCCTCCCTTGACGCTCGGGTTCGCGCTTGCTGTCCGGATCGCGTTTTGGGCTGACGGGGACGCGCCGAGGGTTTCCCATGCTTGCTGGGTTTGTGCTTGGGTCGGCCGGTCGGCGGCTGGCATGCTCTGCATGCGTTGGTGTTCCGCGTTGACTCTTGTCGCGCGGGCAGCGGTGGGGGCCATTGCTGCCGGGCCACCATCAGCTCGTTTGAAGCTGGCGGGAGCGTTCTCGAAATCGGAGACGGGAACGTTGTCGCGGCTTGCTACCTGCGATGCCTTTGATGCGGCGACACCAGCTGCGACACCTCCTATCTCGCCGCCTGCGGCTGCGCCGGCCGGTCCTGCCGCGGAAGCTCCAGCGGCAGTTCCGGCAGCTGCCCCCGCCACCTTGGCTGCCTGTGTGCCAGTGTTCTGACTTTGGCTTTGGCCTGCTGCCGCAGCTCCCTTTACGGCACCGGGGTTGCCTGCCCCTCCAGCACTTGCGCCGGCTGCGGCCATTGCTGTTTGAGCAGCTGGACGAAACGCCGTTGTTGCTGCCTGACGTGCGGCACCTACCGCCGATGAGACACCAGTTGAAGTGACCTTCTCAAGGCCACGGTATGTGGCGTAGCTGGTGACTGCCCTGGCCGCGCCACCGCCGGGTATGCGGGTTCCTCCGGTCAACGGTGCCATTCGCACAAGGCGACTCGGCAGCATCACCGCCAGATACAGCAGGGCACACGCAACCAACGGCTTGATCAGGAGAATGTTGAGACCGGTCGCAAGAAGATTCTCGTTCTTGCCGTTGTTTGAGAGAAAGAACACGTCGGCCCCGACGGCGGACGCGGCAGCGAAGATGAGAACCCAAAGGATCGGGATTGCCAGCAGTACGGCCAGCGCCTTGGCGAGCATGGACGCAACCCATGAGGTTTCAGGGATTGGCCAGAGCACCAGGGCCAATGGCATTACGACGAACGCAATGACAGTGCCTGCGGTGACAATCACCTTCATCGCGATCAGCGCGAGAAACAGAATCGCTGATGCTGTCGAGAGAATGATCCAGATCAGCGCGGAGATACCGGCGCCAATGAAAAGTCCGATCGCTCCAGCTGTTGCGCCTCCGGCAGCTGGCAAACCCAGGGATGCCATGTCGAGTCCCTGAAAGAGATTCTCGAGCCGGTCTTTGGCGGCGTCGCTAAGAAGAACATTGGTGAATCCGTTACTGAGTCCTACTCCGATCGCGAAGATCTTTGGCCAGAGTCCAATCGCCAGCGCCGCTATAGCGGTTCGGATTACTCCTTCGAGTCCGGCTGACACCCCTCCGTTGGATGAGTGGGAGCCAAGCCAGAATCGTACGATCGAGATCGTCAGGACAGCTCCGAGACAGGCACCAGCACCGATCTGGATTGCTCGCTGAACCTGCATCACTTGGCCACCGGAAAAGTCCGGCAGCCGGGTCAGCCAGGTGAGGAGTTTCACTGACAGGGTTGCCTGGATGCCTCCGAATATCTGGTTGAGCATCCAGAAGAACGCGTCCTGGATGGCACCGGCAGCTTCGGTTCCAGCTTTCTCAATTGCGTCTTGGGCGAGGTTCGCTGGGTTCAGGAAGTCGAATCCGTCACCTAGCGCGTCAACCGGATCGAACGCCTGGGCATGGGCTGGGGCGATCAGGTCGGGGAGCATGAACAGGGCAAACAGGATCAGGGTCCCGAAACTGAGATGCAGCCAGTACGGCAGGCGGGGGATCCGGTGGTGTCTCCCCCGCCTGTCGTTTGTTGCTGTGTCGGCTGTTTGCCTTCGCATGGTGTCTCGTTCGTGCTCGCTCCTGTTGGGTCAGGTAGCGAGACCCCCGACGACAGCCAGCAGGAACAGCGCACCTATCGCCCGGGCGATGTAGGTGGTGGCCTGACGCGAACCGATCAGCAGGGCGATGCCTGCTCCGGCGAGAATCAGCGGGACCATTGCTCCTGCGGTGAACAGCACTGGCTTCTGGATTGCGTTCGCCATCTGTTTGATGCGACCGAACCCTTCGGCGCTGTCAGGCAGACCGGCAGCCTGCTTGAGTACCTCGGCGCCGGCCCCGCTGAGCGCCAGGGCACAGGCCGCGGCGAGCGCGAAGCCGAGAAGCACGAGGTCCCAACGGAACCCTGCTGCCTTGACTTTCTCGATGGTGTGCATTTGTTTCTCTCTCCTTTTCGGATGAGTGGTTTAGGCGTCAGCCACCGATGCCGAACGACGAGGACGCCGCTGACTGGTTGACATCTGCCTGGCTTTCAACGGGTGCCGGCTCGGGCGCTGGGGCCGGGGTTGGCTCCGGAGCGGGGGCTGGCGGGGGGACGTATGTGTAAGTGGGTGTCTCAGCGACCGGTGTGCTGTTCGACGCGACTGTGGTTTCGGCGTCGGACTGATTGGCAGCATCCTTCTCGGCCTGCTGCTGTCGTTGCTTGGCGAGCTGGGCCTGACGTTCCTTTTGTGCTTTCGCTGCCGCCTGCTTCTGAGCCCGGATCTTCTCGAGGCGTTCCTGCCTTGCTTTCAGGCGGGCCTCAACGAGCGCTTCTGCGCGTCGTTCGATCTCGGCTTGGTTTGCCGCTTCAACCTGGGCCTGGGTTGGTCCGTTGGTGTTCGCGGTTTCTCCGGACCCTCCAAACACGCTCATGGCGATCGCAACCACAAGGATTCCTGTGGCGAGAGCACCGAGAATCATGGTGGCTTTGCCGAGCGTGAACCCGGATTTCGTTTCGGATTCCGGGCGTCTCCTTACGTAGCTTTCGGCTGGTGGAAGGTAGTGGCCGTCGCCTGATTCTTCGTCGTCTTCTGCTTCATCGTCATCGAAGCTCATCGTTCCGACATGGCTTGGATCCGTGTCGTGTGTGACATCTGCGGCGTGTTCCTGGTCGCCGTCTGTGTCGTAGCTGTCCGGGTCGTCCTCCGTAGCCGGAAGGCCGACTCCTTCTATGCCGAAGTCTTCGTCTTGGTCGTGGTCTGACTGCGAGTGAGATTCGAAAAGGCCCATCAGTGTTCCTCCGGTCGTGGCTGGGTGAAGATCGAGGCTGCGACGACGGCTTTCCCCAGGAGAGATGACTGGTGACCTATTGGGCGGTTGGCCCTTACCGTCGTCGCAGCCGCACAGTCCACATCGGGGAGGACGGGACCCGATGTGTGCTGTTCGATATGGCTCGTTTTGGATGCCATATTGAGTAGGGGTTCACACCCCCCGAAACACCCACCCCCCCCCACCTCCGTTTCGAGAAAAACTTTTTTCTTTAGATGGGCTGCCGCGTTCCGGGGTGGTGGTGGCCGCCAAGGAGGCGCTTGAGGCGAACGCTGCAGAAGGCCTGATGCGAAGCCAATGCTGGTCTAGAATTGAATGCGAGAGTCTGGTCGGGCTTGCTAAACGAGTGAATTGGAGTCACCGTGCTGAAGGGATTGGGAATTTGTGCGCTGGTCGTGGTGATGTTCGCGATGGTGAACGCGGCACCAGCCAGTGCGGCTCCTGCCTGCCCTAGTTACGTGTCATCGGCCCTCGAAGTGAGCTTTCCCGGAAGAGTGGCCGTGTTTCGGAAAGTCTGGGGTGAGATGACGCTTCGTCGATCGTTCGGACCCTGGACGTCGGCTCGGGAGGTTCACCTCAAGTACTACGACGGAACGGGCCGGCTGGAATGGAAGGACACCTGGCAGCTCGACGGAAAAACAAGGTTCTGGATTGAGTCACTCAACCGCAGGAACCGTTTGGTGGTCTCAGCCGATTTCACCGACGGAGACGAGACCTGCTCCGTCTCCAAGACCAAACGCATTCGAGGCATTGATGGGTTGAACATGAGGGTCGGGATTCGGCCGGGAATAACCTCGTTGGGTCGAGGTGCCGACTTCTACTTTCGCTGCCCATCGGCACCGCAGCGACTCGTCAGCACGAACCCGCTGATGATCTACATCATTGGCCAGGGTCAGGCAAAGTCGATCAGGGTCAAGGACCCGTGTGACAAGTCCTTCCCCAGAGGCACACCGAACAAAGTTCGTGCTCGAAACTGGATTGGGGTTTGGGATTCCATCCTCAAAGAGATGACACTCGGATTCACGGGGAAGAGCCGGAAGCCGTTTCGGGTCACCGTTGTTGCAAAACAGTTCTTTTCGACGATCAATCGAACCGTTTTCCGGGTTCGGTGGGTGGACCGTCCAGGTCGTCGTATCTGGCAAGGCACCGATGCCTTCATCAATTACTGCATCAATGAGCTGCGGCCGCTTAGGTCCGAGAATCTCCGGCTTTATTGCACAACCCCGGATCAGTCTCGCTATGTGGTGAAGATGCGCCGTTTGCGTTAAGCGTCGAAGACGCGGCGCGGCGCGGCGCGGCGTCAGCCGCCGATGCCGAACGAGTCGTTCGCGGATTGCTGGTTGGTTTGTGTCTGCCCGGATGAGGAGCTAGACGAGGACGACGACCCTGAGGAGGTTGATCCTCCGCCGCCTACACCAAAACTCGACGACGCTGCTGACGAGTTCGTTTCCGCCTGGGTGGTCGGAGTGGTAGTCACCGGTGAGGAATAGGACGCCTGATCAGATTCCGATCCGGATGAGGCAACCGTGGTTTCCTCTGCAGCAGCTGCTGCAGCCGCAGCCTTGGCCGCAGCTTTGGCTTTCTGTTTGGCTTCACGTTTTGCGGCTCGACGATCAATAGTTTGTTCGATCGCGGCCCGGGTGGATTCGTATTCGGCCCGTGAATCCACAAACGTTGACTGACTGGTGGCAGGTGTGGGCTGTGCCCGTTCGGCCGGGTTCTTGTCCGCATCGGATTTCGTTACGGGGATCACACCTGTTGCGACTCCGGCAACGCAAGCGGTGGTGGCAACTCCGGCACACAACGTCAGGATGGCTTTGCCTCCCCCAACCGCAAGGATTGTTCCTCCGGTTCCTGCGGCGGCTGTTCCCCCTACCGCTGCTTCGGTGCCGTGGGTTGTTCCGGGCCACACTTTGTCCCAAACCGATCTAGCCATTTCTGTTGGCATTTCGACCACTGGTAGCGATGTGATGCGTTCACCCAGTGTCGGGCCGGCATGGGCTGTGAAAGCCCCGGTTGCGAGCAGTGCCCCAAGGTCGATCGCAAACGGTGACTCGTACATGGCGGTCCGGCAGTTCGAGCAGGCTTGGATGTGCCTGACGATCTGGAGTTGCTCATCGCGGGTTGGATTATCGGGATCCTTGTGTTCTTGCCGGATTGCCTGACAGTCCGGGCAAAGGCTTTCCCCGCTGGTTTGCGCGACCGCCCATGCGACTTGACTGATTGCTTTCCGTAGGCGTTTCTCAAAGGGTCGAACACCAATACCTGCTTCCTCGGCGGCCTTCGGGACGGACTTGCCGTCAACGACGTGAAGTAGGAATGCTTCACGTTGACCGTCAGGCAGTTTCGCCATCGTTGTAAGCAAAGCGTTCTTGCGATCGTTCCTGATTGCTTCTGATGCAGTCGCGAACTTTTCGGTGAGGTCCAGGTCGGCGGCAGCGGCAGCCTCTAACGATGGGCCAGCTTTGAATTCGCCTTCCTCGGTCTTCTCTGTGGTGCCTGGCCTAATTTCGAAGCGTCGGCCCTGGCGCTGGTAGCTCCTGAGAAGGTTTTGTGCCTGGTTGACACAAACGGTCGTGAGGTATCCCTCCGGGTCCGTGACATCTAGTGTCGGGTCGGCAGCGAGCTCGAGATACTTCGCGTAGCCGTCAGCGAAAGCGTCCGGCACGATCTCGTCGACCAGCACCTTGCGCGGCAGGCCGGGGTTGCGGCTCATGAGGTGCTGAACGATTTTGCGTTGGAATCCCTCGAGTTCCTGTTGCGAGGACGGCACCCAAGTTTCGGTTGCTGTGACACTCATGGGCTGATGGTCTCTCTCATGACGGTGATAGTCCGGAAAGTTCGAGGAGTCCGGCAAGTAGGGGTCTGCGCGCTTCGGGTCGTTCCCGGGCGAGGTCCCTTGCTGCTCCTTGAAGAAACTGGAGTGCCTGTTCGGGCATCAGTCCTTCGACAACCAGCGAAAAAACCTGGTGGGTCAGGTACGGGTCGTCGCGCAGGCCGTCGAGCATAGGAACCCGAAAGTCCTCGGGCAGGAGCGAAATCCATTTGGTGCTGAGTTCCGCCAGCTCTTGGTCGAAGCGGTGTGCCAGGTCGGGATCGAGGGGTTCCTTTTCGTTGCTCATTACTGAGTAGGGGTTCACACCCCCCGAAACACCCACCCCCCCTTGTGGCTGGCTGCCTGAAATTTCGTGGCCTCTCGTGCCTGATGTAGCCCCCTGCTTCCATGACCTGTAGAAAGGGTAGCTGGGCTGGTTGAACTTGGCAATCCGTGATTGGTACTGACATTTCCTGATTGAGATGGGGTTTCGTCTTGATTCGGGGCGCGGTTTGGCTTGGAAACTGGTCTTGCTTTCCGGATTTCGGGGCGCTCCGATTGGGTTGCCAGACTGTTGCTAATTACAGGAGACGCCCAGCAGGGGCTTTTCCCGGAAGAATTTGGAGATTGAGATGAGCATTTTCAAGACACTCAGGAAGCATTTGACACCGCCGATGGTTGTGGCGATCGCCGCGTTGTTTATCGCGCTGTCGGGTTCGGCCTACGCGGTTTCGCAGTTGCCGAAGAATTCGGTGGGTTCTCCTCAGATCAAGAATGGTTCAGTTCGAACTTTTGATCTGGCGGGTGATGTGAAGCGCAAGTTGACGAAGGCCGGTCAGCCTGGTCCGAGAGGTGAGCAGGGCGAACAGGGGCCTCGTGGTTTCGCGGGTGCCACCGGTGCTACGGGTGCTCAGGGTGTAACGGGTGCTCAGGGGGCGCCGGGCCTGATCAACTGGGGCTCGGTCTATGAAGTGACGGCCTCGCGCACTGGTTCCGGCTATGTCGAGGTGACTTGCGACGGTGATGACAACATCATTTTCGCTGACTGGTATGCGAACAGTGATGCTCGTCCTGCATTGGCCGGCCGCGGAAACGGGGGCCGCTCCTACGGTTACACGATGAACGCCAGCTCGGGTGCCACAAGCATCACGGTCGTGGGGTACTGCGCGGGATAGTTTTTCTCACTCATCTCCTTTCTTTCGCTGAAAAAGGGGGGCTTGGTCGGTTACCCGGCCAAGCCCCCTTTTTCTTGTGTGGAGACGGTGATCGTGTTGCTCTATCCCTCGTTCTCGACCGTCCAATACGCCTTAGCTAGACGGTTGCCGTTGGCGCATCGAATGGCGAGTTTTGGCCACTCGTAGTAGGACATCTGTCGGCACGTGAAGGCTCCCACCCGGACTCGTGAGCCGGGAGACATCATCTTTCCGGACCTCCAGGCCCGTCGGATGACGCTCTTTCCTTTCGCGCACCCTAGGTTCTTGGTGGTGACGCGGAACGAACTGTAGGACCCGTGTCCATTGCTGGCTGACGCGAGTCCGCACCCTCGAGCCTCCGCAGCGCCGGGCGACCCGATCATGAACGCCAAGACAAGCAGCGATGTGGCTACGGCTGCTACAACGATGTGCTGCTGATTCAATTCGATCTTCATCTTTTCTCCTGATTCCGTATCCGTTGAGGATCAGCCGGGATATGGCTTGATGTTGAGCTTGCTTGAGCAGTTGACGTTTATGGTCTTAGAACGGAGCGTCCTCAACTTGCCATTGACCTCCCATTCGACTCGGGTGTAGATCTCGTCTCGGCCGTCCTTGTCTTCGTTGCAGCTGAGTGCCGCGATGTAGTGCTTCCCGGGAGAGAAGGCAGGCCAGAATGGAGTCTTGCCGGGTTGCATGATTTGGTCGTTGCCGGCGCCTTCATCTTCGCCCACCAGGTACACGTAGCCGACGCCTTGGCCTCCAAGTCCACCGCACCTAATGGAGTGGTAGCCCATCGCGGCTTGCCGCGTCTTGGGGTAGAACTTGGGTGTTAGGGCTCCGATCCTGCATGCGCTCGGAGGAGGCGTCTGTACTGCGTTGGCGCCCCCGACTGGCATGAAAACGGCTACTGCTGTGGTTAGGAGGGCCAGCAGTACACCGGCCCCTACTGGAAGCGTCCTACGCTTCCTAGTTGTGTGACTCATTTGGTTGCCCCCTTCGGCTAAGACGCGAAAGGGCCAGATCATCACGGTCTGGCCCTTTCGTCGTCACTTTCTTGATTTTCTTGATCTACTTA